>Ga0172373_10000983_pt1 | contig 46454 bp, 39 predicted proteins | sample Lak10m_2_FD_114546 | JGI IMG/M metagenome (GOLD analysis project Ga0172373, IMG submission 114546) | Freshwater microbial communities from Kabuno Bay, South-Kivu, Congo - kab_092012_10m | ecosystem: Environmental > Aquatic > Freshwater > Lake | place: Democratic Republic of the Congo... | reverse complement strand
TCGTGATCTTTAATGGCCTTGATAATCTGGCTTTCGGAGAATTTTGATTTTTTCATAACGGTTGTTTAAAGTTAGTGATTTTGTCTAATTTTAAGCCGTTTGATTTTCAGGGGTGCTTACACTGATCAACTTTCAAAGTCTGAAGTTTGATTGGAGAGGCAATTTTAAAATGTTTGATAATTGAAGCGAAATAGGTGGAGTAGAGGGAGTGCTTACAATCTTTGTTTCAATTATCGTAAAGTGATAGAATAGATAATAATACGAATTTATGTACAGATTTTAAATTTTGCTGTAAAAACAAAAAACCAGTCTCTCGACTGGTTTTTCCTTGGTAGCGGGGACAGGACTCGAACCTGTGGCCTTTGGGTTATGAGCCCAACGAGCTACCAACTGCTCCACCCCGCACTGTAAAAGATTTCCCCATTGGGAGTGCAAATATAGCTAATTTTGTTTCCAATATGCAAGAAGAATCTTTGGAAAATGTTACTCCAACTAGCCATAAGGCTGGTTTCGTGAATCTTATCGGTAATCCGAACGCCGGAAAATCGACCCTCATGAACGCACTCATGGGCGAAAAACTCTCTATCGTTACCCCAAAAGCACAAACAACCCGACACCGTATCATGGGAATTCTCAATGGCGATGATTACCAAATCGTCTATTCTGATACCCCCGGTGTGCTTGACCCTAAATACAAATTGCATGAAGGCATGATGAAATCTGTCGGCACCGCCCTCAAAGATGCCGATCTCATTCTGTTGGTTATTGATATGAACGACCCAACACCGCTTCACGCTCAAACCCTTGAACGCCTCGCGAAAATGGCCATCCCCATCTTCGTGCTTCTGAATAAATTCGATTTAGCGGGTACCGAAAAGGCCAACGCTGCCTTCGAATTCTGGTCGCAAACCCTTCCGAAAGCCAAAGTATTTCCGGTTTCGGCCCTCGAAAAAATCTATACCAAAGAACTTCTCACCGAAATCCTCAACGTACTTCCCGAATCACCGGCCTATTTCCCAAAAGATGAAATGTCCGATCGCACCATGCGCTTCTTCGCCAGTGAAATCATTCGCGAGAAAATATTTTTGACCTACGATCGTGAAATCCCTTACTCATGCGAGGTATTGATTGAAGCTTATAAGGAAGAACCCGATATTACCCGCATCAGCGCCGTCATTCTCACCGAACGCGAATCGCAAAAGGCCATCATCATCGGACACCAAGGTAAAATGCTTAAACGCGTGGGTACCGAAGCCCGCAAAGACCTCGAAGCTTTCCTACAACAAAAAGTATTCTTACAAATGCACGTGAAAGTAGAGAAGTGGAGAAACGATACGCGCTCGCTTACTCAATTGGGCTACCTCGACTAAAATGAAAGTTTTTCCTAATGCGAAAATCAACCTGGGACTCTTCATCACATCGAAACGTGAAGATGGATTCCACAATCTAGAAAGTCTGTTTTATCCCATTCCGCTGTGCGATGAATTAGAGGTGGAAGAGGGAACAGGCGATTTTACGTTGGAACTGGTGAAAGCATCGGAAGAAATTCCTCTTCAATCAAACATTGTTTACAAGGCTTGGAAATTACTTCACAACCTTCACGCCATTCCTCCGGTGCGTGTTCGCCTTGAAAAACACATTCCATCAGGTGCTGGAATGGGCGGAGGTTCTAGCGATGGAACCTTCATGCTAAAAGCTTTAAATGAGTTGTTCCACCTTCAACTCTCTATTGAAACCCTGGAAGCGCTGGCCGCTCAACTAGGAAGCGATTGTCCGTTCTTCGTTCGAAATACCCCATCGGTGGTAACAGGACGTGGCGAGTTCATTCGTCCCGTCGAACTAAGCTTGGCAGGAAGTACTCTAGTAGTCGTGAATCCTGGCATTCATATCTCGACGAAAGAGGCGTTCAGCGGGATTAATCCGCAGCCGTGCGACCTCAACTGGGATGAATTAGCATCAGACTTTTATACACATTCCTCGAAATTGAGAAATGATTTTGAGAATTCAGCCTTCCATAATTACCCTGTTTTGTTGAATATAAAGAGTGAATTAATTAAACAAGGGGCAAGCTTCGCTTGCATGAGTGGCACGGGAAGCACGCTTTTTGGGCTGTTTCAGAAGGAAATATCTTTGGATTACAAGAATGTTCATTTTTTTAGACAAATAAATTTATAGGCGACGGTCTGTTATCTACATTTGTCCCTATAGTTATGATTATGGAAAATAAAAATCCAAAGCAGGAAGACACTAATGTAGATTCTTTAAAGCAAGAGCTCGATTCTGTTAAAGCTGAAAAAGAAAAGTTAGAACGCGAGCTTATTGCACGTGAAGAACTTATGCAAAGCATGTTTTCCCTTTTAGCCGAACGCAAGAAGTAATATTTTTTCGTTTTTTTGTTCGTCGTTTTTTTCGCATATTGTAGTCCTAATTTGACTTATGCGAAAAATTTCTACTCTTTTATTCGCCCTTATTTCGTTCGGTGCTTTCGCACAGAACGGTATGGAATACAGCAAAGATGCTGGCGAAATTCGTTTGTATCCCCACAAAGAAGTATTAGACCGAAACGTTCAGTTGGAATTAGCCGCTGGCCCATTGGCACAGCGCATTCACACTGCCTTTCCGAATTGGTCGTTGCAGTTCAATGAACGCACCCAACTTCCAAACCTTGCCTTTGGTGCCCCAACTTCTGTTGCTGGCGGTACTATTCAAGAGAAGGCGGTGGAAGTGTTAAAGATGCTTTCATGCACCAGCGAATCCTTACGTTTTAGAACTACCGTCAGTGACAAATACCAACGTGTAATTTTCGATCAAACCTATCACGGACTTACCGTATTACATGCTTCTTCTTACGTGAAATTTTTCAATGAAGAGGTAATTAGTTTTGGTTCGAACTACGTTCCAGACCTAGAGGTGAATGTGATTCCTTCCTTATCCTCTGCGGCTGCAATAGCCGCTGCTCAAGCTGGCATTGAGGGAACAGTCGTTTCTTCTTCCATCTTACCCGAATTAGCAATTCTTCCGGTTCCTACCGCTAAAGAAAGTATTGGTCACTTGGTGTATGAAGTGCGCGTTAACTCAGTTGACTCTGATAAAATTCCTCATCACTACATTGCTTACGTCGATGCACACACGGGTGCTGTACTTGAGCGCAGAAATACCGTACATCATGCCGATGGAAATCCGAAGAAAATGTCGGAAGACTTAGTGGTAGATGTTCAGGTGAATGGCGATTTGTATTTGACTAACCCATTCGATGCATTAACCACATCGGGACTCAACAACGTCTATGTTACCGTGAATGCTTCGCAATACACCATGGACACCAACGGTGGCGCAAGTCTTCCGGTGAATGCTGGCGCTAGCGCAACCATTCGCTTGGAAGGTCCTTACAGTTCAACCAACACCAATGGAATTGTTCCTCAGAAAACGGTTACCCTTCAAGCTGGAACTAACACCATTTCCATGAGTGACGTGGCCAATGATAAAGAGCTTTCGGCTTATAAAAGTGTGAATCGCGTGCATGATTTCATGAAGTCATGGATGCCAACTTTTACCGGAATGGATTTTCAATTGCCGACCAACATTGATTTAACCAGTGGAACTTGCAACGCCTTTTACGATGGGTCTTCGATTAATTTCTATGCACTCGGCGGCGGATGTAACGCAGCAGCTTTGGTTGCCGATATTATATTTCACGAATACGGACACGGCATTAACGATAATTACTACCAAAGCCTCGGAAGCTTTTGGGTGAATGGTGCAATGGGAGAAGGCTATGCCGATTTCTGGGCCGTTTCTGGGACAAACAATCCCGTTTTAGGAACTGGTTTCTACACCGATAACCTTGATCCTATTCGTCGTTACGATACCGAGCGCAAGGTTTACCCAATGGATTTAGTAGGGGAAGTGCACGCCGATGGAGAAATCATCATGGGGGCATGGTACGACAGCCATTTGCTTATGGGTGGTGATTGGAATGTAACCATGCCTATTTTCTTAGGTGCCTACTCGGGGTTACAAGCGGAGGCTGCTGATGGAAATGAAGGCGTTGCTTATACCCAAGTTTTGTTAGATGCCTTATTGGCCGATGATAACGACGGAAACATAACCAACGGAACACCTCACGGATTGGCCATTGTAGAGGGATTTTACCTTCACGGTATTACCCTTATTACACCAGCCGATTTGGCACATACCCCAGTGGCTTTTCAGAACCACAGCACTCCATTTAGTTTACAGGCCGATGTGACCTTAGACTTCCCTTTCGCTGCTTATTTGCAAGAAGTAGATATTACCTATAAGGTGAACAACGGCGCTTGGATTACTGAAACCATGACCGATATGGGTGGTGGAAGCTATCAGAAAGATTTTACCGGATTCCCGTTGGGAACAGTGTTGAGTTACTACATGACAGCGGTAGATGCGAATGGAAGTTTCGGAGCCGTGAATCCTGCTGGTGCTCAATTGAGCTATTGCCCTTCGTTGCCTCACATCGTGCTGATAGGCGTTAGTCAATTTGGTGTGGAAGATTGTGATAACAATGAAACTTGGGGTTCTTGGCAAACGGGCATTGCAGGCGATAATAATTCTACGGGGACGTGGTTATTGGAAATTCCGATTTCTAGTTTAACCGTTGATGTAGCACCTGGAACCATGGTGCAAACAGGTTACCAGGTAACTGAAGGTGGCGAATACTGTTTCATTACAGGAAATGCTAATCCAACAGACGGTATTGGAGCGAATGATGTCGATGGTGGAAAGACAACCTTACAAACACCAACCATCAATATGGCTAGCATTCCGCATCCTATTGTGTCTTATTACCGCTGGTACACGAACAGTCCTCCCGGTGGCGCCAATCCTGGTGCTGACTTTTGGCAAGTGCGTATGTCGAACGACAACGGACAAACCTGGACCTACGTAGAAAACACCCTGCGTTCAGATATGCGTTGGAGAAGAAATGCCTTCCATGTGGAAGACTATATGACACCAACAGCTACGATGCGTTTTCAATTCATAGCCAGCGATAGCACACACCTTGGACAAAACCTAGACGGTGGTTCATTGGTGGAAGGTGCATTGGATGATTTCATTGTTTACGGTGATTTAACCATTGGGGTAGATGAATTGGCTGCCAATTCAACATCGGTAACTTTATTCCCTAATCCAACTTCGAATCAAGTGAATCTTTCATTCTCAAACGAAGCGAAAGAGGTGAGCATCCGTGTGGTGAATGCAAACGGACAAGTGATGTACAATAAATCGGTTTTACTAGTTTCAAAAGAGGGTGTGGTTCAAATTCCAACGAACGCTTGGGCGAATGGGATGTATCAAGTCATCGTGAACAGGTCAAACGGAACAACTGAATGTTTGAAATTGATAAAAGAATAAGCGAATTCAACTATAAAAGAAAAGGGACGAAAGTCCCTTTTTTAATGTGTTAATTTTTTAATGAATACCGCCGGATTCCCTGCCCAGATTTCGTTGGAAGGAACGCTGGTTCGAACCACACTGCCAGCGCCAATGACGCTGTTTTCGCCAATGGTAACGCCTTTCATGATGATGGAGTTTGCGCCAATGAAAGCGTGTGATTGAATGCGAACGGGATTGTTTTTGTAGTTTGAATTGGGATCAGCCTTACGCTGTTCAATAGCAATCGGGTGGAAGTCGGTATCCCAAATTTTACATCCACCGCCTATCATAACGTCGTGCTCAATAATAACCGATTCGCGGCAACAGATGGTGCTATTCGAAAGGGCAACACGGTCACCAATGGAAAGTAAGGCATTCCTTCCAACCATAAAATTCGAATGGGTGTCGCCACCAATGATATTCGCAAATCGGTGGGCATTGACCACAATGTTTTTACCCAGCACAATGCTTCCTTTGTTACTCACGAATAGAAATCCGTACGACTTAATGCGGAACGGACTCATGCCTTGTAAGCACCACCAAATGGTATTTGCAGGCCAATAGAGGAGATACAAGAGGGTCTTCATACGCGGCTTGAATCTTTATACCAGTTGTACATCCGTGTTATGCCTTCTTCCAATTCAACAGAATGACGGAAACCGAGGCTGTGCAATTTACTTACGTCGGTAAGTTTGCGCATGGTACCATCGGGTTTAGATGTATTGAAGGAAAACGAACCTTGGTACCCAACAATGCCGGCAATGGTGCTGGCCAAATCGGCGATGCTAATTTCGCTTCCTGTACCAATATTGATATGGGTATTTCTTATTTCACCGGCTTGATGCAAGTCACTGAAATTAACCTTTTCCATGATGTGAATGCAGGCTTTGGCCATGTCTTCCGACCACATGAATTCGCGGAGAGGTTTGCCACTTCCCCAAATTTCAACCTGCGATTCAGTAATGCCAAAGCGATTGAGAATAGCTAGTGCATCTTCCCAGGTGTTAACCTGAAGGTTTTGCTGAATGGCTTCCTTATTTCCTTCGTGATAAAATTTCGCTAAATGAATTTTTCTGATGAGGGCAGGAAGGACGTGTGATTTTTCCAAATCGAAATTATCTCCGATGCCATACAAGTTCGTAGGCATCACTGAAATGAAATTCGTTCCGTATTGAATGTTGTATGATTCGCAGAGCTTGATGCCAGCAATTTTTGCAATGGCGTAAGGCTCGTTGGTGTATTCGAGGGTGTCGGTAAGCAACGCCGCTTCTGGCATGGGCTGTGGAGCCTGCTTCGGATAGATACAGGTGCTGCCCAAGAAAAGTAATTTTTTTACACCAGCTACATAAGCTTGATGTATGACGTTGTTTTGAATGCTGAGATTTTCATACAGAAAATCGGCTCTATAGGTATTGTTCGCTACAATGCCACCCACTTTGGCAGCGGCAAGAAAAACATATTCTGGTTTTTCAGTAGCGAAGAATGAGGCAACGGCTTGTGCATCTAACAGATTTAATTCCGAACGCGATTTGCAGATCAGGTTGGAATACCCCATTTCCGTAAGCATACGAACCAAAGCGCTTCCTACTAATCCGCGATGACCGGCAACAAATATCTTGGAATTTTTTTCCATCTTTATTCGAAACTGTTCAGCGTTTGATGTCCGTTTTCAGTAAGAAATTTTTCTTTCTTCATCAACGCCACGTCGCTTTGCATCATATCGTTTACCAATTCAGGAAGAGTGGTAGTAGCAACCCATCCTAATTTCTCTTTGGCTTTGGTTGGGTCACCGATGAGTAAATCAACTTCAGTCGGACGGAAGTATTTCGGATCTACGCGAACCACTACGGTTCCAATAGGCAATTGGTATTCACCGTTACAAGCCTGCACTTTCGCATATTCGTTTTCGCCTTCACCTTCAAAACTTAATTCGATATTCAAGTAAGCGAAACTCATTTTTACAAAATCGCGGACGGTAGTTGTCTTTCCAGTTGCAATGACCCAATCTTCAGCCACATCGGTCTGAAGAATGCGCCACATGGCTTCTACGTAATCTTTCGCATGGCCCCAATCGCGCTGTGCGTTGAGATTTCCGAGGTATAAGCACGATTGCATACCTAAGGCAATCTTGGCAGCCGCACGTGTTATTTTGCGAGTAACAAAGGTTTCGCCTCGCAAAGGAGATTCGTGATTGAATAATATTCCATTGCAAGCAAACATGCCGTAGGCTTCGCGGTAGTTGACTGTTGACCAGAAAGCGTAAAGTTTGGCAACAGCATATGGCGAGCGAGGATAGAACGGAGTGGTTTCCGATTGCGGAACGGCTTGCACCTTTCCGTAAAGCTCGGAGGTGGAAGCTTGATAGATCTTTGTTTTCTTTTCCAACCCTAATAAACGCACCGCTTCAAGAATACGCAAGGTTCCTAGTCCGTCGGCATTGCCCGTATATTCAGGTGTTTCAAACGAAACATGCACATGGCTCATCGCAGCAAGATTATATATCTCGTCGGGTTGAACTTCTTGAATAATACGAATGAGGTTGGTACTATCGGTTAAATCACCGTAGTGTAAAATGAAATTTCTATTGGAAACGTGAGGGTCTTGATAGAGGTGATCAATACGTTCGGTATTGAACAGCGAAGAACGTCGTTTAATACCGTGAACGATGTAATTCTTCGACAACAACAATTCACTTAGGTAGGCACCATCTTGTCCATTAACCCCAGTGATAAGAGCAACTTTTGACATAAACTAAAATAGAGTGGGAAGGTACGAAGAATCTAGTTTAAAGCATAGTTTGCTTCAAGTAGAAACAGCGGGACATTGGCCTTGAACAATCCTTGTTCGCCACGAACCTGCATGGAATAGTAACCAAACATTCTTCCGTAAGGCGACTTTAAATCGCAACCAGAAATGTAAGAGAATGATTCACCAGGTGCAATGACCGGTTGTTCACCTACCACGCCTGGACCTTCAATTTCGCGATTGATACCTGCAGAGTCGGTGATATACCAATGTCTGCGCAACAGCTGAATAGGAAAGTCATTTTGATTTTCAATCGTAACACGATACGAGAAGACATAGTTGTCGTTCGCAATGAAACTCAAACGAGATTCATATTTCGATTGAACGCTTACTTTAACTCCTTCGGTTACGGCTACTACCATAACGCAAAGATAGTTAATAAACAATCAAATTGTTAATAACCTTGCTTTTTTATTGCGCGGTGAACTGTTTCGCGAAGCGTTTTCTATCGTTTTCGTTCAAATAGATCTTACGAAGACGGATAGATTTAGGCGTTACTTCAACATATTCATCAGGTCCGATGTATTCCAACGCTTCTTCCAAGGTAAACTTAATTGGAGGAGCCATAACGGTTTTCGCATCGGTACCAGAGGCACGCATGTTCGTTAATTGCTTCGTTTTAGTTACGTTCACAACCAAGTCGTTATCGCGTGAGTGTTCACCAATTACTTGACCTTCGTACACTTCGTCCATAGCTTCCACGAAGAATTTTCCGCGGTCTTGTAAGTTGCTAATAGAGTAGGCAATTGCGTTACCGGTTTCCATACAAATTAATGAACCGTTCAAACGACCAGGAATCTCGTCGCGCATCGGTTGGTATTCTTTGTAACGGTGAGTCATGATGGCTTCACCTTGAGTTGCAGTAAGCAAGTAGCTACGAAGACCGATGATACCGCGTGAAGGAATTTCGAATTCAATTACGGTGCGATCGTCTTTTGGTTCCATGTTCTTCATTTCACCTTTACGCTTCGATACTGCTTCAATTGCTGTACCGGCCATATCTGATGGAAGGTCGATGGTTAATTCTTCGATTGGCTCGCATTTCACGCCATCGATGGTTTTAAGAATTACACGTGGTTGTCCAATTTGCAATTCATATCCTTCACGACGCATGGTTTCAATCAATACAGACAAGTGAAGTACACCACGTCCGAATACATTGAAACGATCGGCTTTATCTGTTTCTTGAACACGAAGTGCCAAGTTCTTTTCTAATTCTTTTTCTAAACGTTCTTTGATGTGACGGCTAGTAACGAACTTACCTTCTTTACCGAAGAACGGAGAGTCGTTGATGGTAAACAACATACTCATGGTTGGCTCGTCAACAGAGATAGTTGGAAGCGCTTCTGGATGTTCGTAATCGGTGAAGGTGTCGCCAATTTCGAAATTATCCATACCGTTGATTGCACAAATGTCACCTGAAACAACAGATTCTACTTTGCGTTTTCCTAATCCTTCAAAAACGTATAATTCTTTGATTTTACCTTTCACCATAGAACCGTCGCGCTTAGCAAGGGTAACGTTCATACCTGCTTTCATTTCGCCGCGGTGAAGTTTACCAATCGCCATACGACCGGTGTAGGTAGAATAGTCTAATGAAGTCACCAACATTTGTGGTGTACCGTCGCGTTTAATTGGTGCTGGAATGTGTTCGATAACCAAGTCCAAAAGTGGTTCAATGGTATCTGTTTTTTGTCTCCAGTCTAGGCTCATCCATCCGTTTTTCGCAGCACCGTAAGCAGTAGCGAAATCCAATTGGTTCTCTGTAGCACCTAAGCTATACATTAAATCGAACACTTGTTCGTGTACTTCATCTGGTCGACAGTTCTCTTTATCTACTTTATTGATAACCACGATTGGTTTCAATCCCATTTGAATTGCTTTTTGCAATACGAAACGAGTTTGAGGCATTGGACCTTCGAATGCATCTACTAAAAGAAGTACGCCTTCTGCCATATTCAATACACGTTCTACCTCTCCACCGAAGTCACTGTGACCAGGGGTGTCGATGATGTTGATCTTGTAATCTTTGTACTGAATAGAAACGTTCTTCGCAAGAATCGTAATTCCGCGTTCGCGCTCTAGGTCATTGTTATCAAGGATTAAGTCATTGTGAACTTCATTCTCTCTAAACAATTTAGCAGCGTGAAGCATCTTGTCAACTAAGGCAGTTTTACCGTGGTCAACGTGAGCGATAATTGCAATGTTGCGAATTTTTTGCATTGGGCTATTTTTGAAATCGGGTGCAAAAGTACGTCAATAAACACAAAAACCTTCCATGAAGGAAGGTTTTATGTTTTTAGTAGCGGGATTGGGGCTTGAACCCAAGACCTCGCGATTATGAATCGCGCGCTCTAACCAGCTGAGCTACCCCGCCGCATTTTGCGGGTGCAAATATACACATCTATTTCAAAAATGAAAATGAAATGAACATTTTCGGACTTTTCCTATTTCTTTGCTTGCGTATATGAAACAGGCTTTAGTCATAGGTGCGGGTATTGGCGGCATTGCTGCGGCTATTCAACTTTCGAAGAAAGGGTATGAGGTTCATGTGTTTGAGTCGGCAAGTGGACCAGGAGGGAAGTGTTCGCAATTCGAATTAAACGGTTTTCGTTTCGATCGGGGGCCGAGTTTATTCACTTTGCCTCAATACATGAATGAATTGTTCGAGTTGTGTAACGAACGCATGGAAGATCATTTCCGTTATCATTCATTAGACGTATTGTGCAATTATTTTTATGCCGATGGAACGCGCTTTCAAGCCAAATCAGATCTAAATGACAATATCAAAGCCTTGGCTGAAGCTTTTGGTGAAGATGAGGTTCTCGTTCGCAAATTTTACAATGAAGCTGCCTTCATCTACGACACTACGGCTCCGTTATTTCTTGAACGTCCACTTAGTCTAAAACGACTCATCAAGACTCGCGATTTTTGGAAAGGAATTTTTCGAATTCCTCGTTTGCCTTTAATTGGCAACTACACCCAACAATTGACAAAGTACTTCACCAATCCAAAGACCATTCAATACTTTCAGCGATACGCCACCTACAACGGTAGTAGTCCGTATAAAACACCCGCTCTCATGCAGCTAATGCCCCACGTAGAACAAGGCGTTGGTGCGTTTATTCCAGATAAGGGGATGTTTGATATTACCACTCAACTGGTGGCGTTAGCTCAGCGACAAGGCGTACGATTTAGTTACAACACCCCCGTTACGCAAATACGATGTAAAGAAGGTAAGGTGGAAGGAATTGAACTGAAAAGTGGGGAAGTGGTTGAGGCTGATTTGGTGGTGAGTAATATGGATGTTTTTCCAACATATAAAAAACTTTTACCACACGCAAAGGAGCCTAAGGTGATTCTCAATCAAGAGAAATCGTCTTCGGCTTTGATTTTTTATTGGGGGATGAATAGAACGTTTGAGCAATTGGATGTGCACAACATTCTTTTCAGTGCCGATTATAGAAACGAGTTTCATTGTTTATTCGAATCTAAGAACTTAACCGACGATCCTACCGTGTACATTCACATTACATCGAAACATATTGCAGCTGATGCTCCGGCAAACAGCGAGAATTGGTTTGTGATGGTGAACGTACCTCATCGCACCAACGAAAATTGGAACGATCTTGAACCCGTTATGCGAGAACGAATTCTTCAAAAGATAGAACGTCACTTAGGTGTTTCGGTCCTGGAACACATCGTGGTTGAATCGTCTTGGAATCCTGCGGGAATTGAAAACGACACATCCTCGCATTTAGGTGCCTTATACGGCAATGCATCGAATTCTGCAAGTGCGGCATTCTTTCGTCACTCGAATTTTTCGCGAGAGTTTTCAAATTTATTTTTTGTAGGAGGAAGCGTACATCCCGGTGGTGGCGTGCCATTGGCCATACTTTCTGCAAAGACCATGAGTGAATTTATTCCATCAGTATAATGAATACTACAACAGAAATTCATCACCATCCGAAGTTGAGACAAATTGCCATTGTTTGGATTATACTGGTTCATTTTTTTGGTGTACTTGGAATCTGGTTGGGTTATAAGCAAATTATTCCTGAATGGTTTTTACCCTTAACACCGTGGGTCTTAGTTTCAAATTCAGTGTTGATTTTGATGCGTTTTGAACGTTTTCGTCTTTCTCGAATTCTTGTTTTTTTATTGATTGCCGTGGTGAGTTTTGGTATTGAAGTGTTCGGAGTTCAAACGGGAAGTTTATTCGGAACCTATACCTATGGCGCTAATTTAGGATGGAAACTGTGGGGTGTGCCGGTGGTTATTGGATTGAACTGGGCTTCGCTCTTGATTGTAATGCAGCAAGTCACGACTTACTACCTGAAAGTGCATAACCGTATTTTTTCTGCATTATGCGTTGCGGCACTCATGACCATATTTGATTTGTTGTTGGAAATACTTGCGCCTATGCTTGATTTCTGGACCTTCACGCACAAGACCTATGCGCCTACACAAAACTTCACAGCGTGGTTTTCAATCAGTTTTGTATTTGGATTGTTGAGCTATTCGCACTTTAGAAACCACAACAAAACAGCCTTGTTCTATGGATTAGCACAGCTGATCTTTTTCACCATCCTCGGATTGTTATTGGTTTAATTCACTAGTGCGCGCAAATCGTGCTCGGTGATAATCGGGATTTTTAAATCATTCGCTTTTGTCAGTTTAGCTGGCCCCATATCGGCACCGGCACAAACGAACGAGGTTTTCGCAGAGATGCTTCCGCTTACTTTTCCGCCATTCTTTTCAATGAATTCTTTGATGCCATCGCGTGTGAATGTTTCGAATGTTCCGCTAACTACGATGGTTTTTCCTTTCAGCGCTTCAGAGTGTAAGGCGTGTGCCGATTCGTCGATGGTAAATTGCAATCCAGCTGCTTTCAATTTGTTCAAGATTACCAGGTGTTTCTCTTGCTTAAACCAATCTTGAATACTGTTGGCAATGATTTCTCCCACTTCGTCGAAGGATTTCAATTCCTCGCTAGACAAGGCTTGTAGGGCATCGATGGATTTAGATTGAATGGCCACTTTTTTGGCAACCGTTTCTCCGACGTGACGAATTCCCAATGCGAAAAGAACACGTTCAAAAGGTGTGTTTTTACTTTCTTGAATGCCTTTCAATAAATTCTCAACGCTCTTCTTTTGTAGGCTTCGGCGTTTTACTTCACCCGATTCATCGGCCGAGCTAAATTCCAATCCAAGCAATTGACTTTCGTTGAGGGTGTATAAATCGGCATAGTCTGAAATCATTCCTGCTTCAACCAATCCAATTACCGTCTCAGTCCCCAAGCCTTCAATGTTCATGGCTTTGCGACTGATGAAGTGTTCTATTTTACCAATGATTTGTGGTTTGCACGAAATGTCATTGGGACAATAGTGCAGGGCTTCGCCTTCCAATCGAACGAGAGTGGTTCCACATTCTGGACAGGTAGAAATGTAATGGTGTTGCACTTCTTTACCGCGCGGTTTTGAAGTATCGACTCCTGTTACTTTCGGAATAATTTCTCCGCCTTTTTCTACAAAAACAAAATCTCCTTCGCGAATATCGAGGCGTTCAATTTGATCGGCATTGTGCAGCGAAGCGCGTTTAACGGTGGTGCCTGCAAGCTGCACGGGAGTAAGGTTAGCAACAGGAGTAATGGCTCCTGTTCTTCCTACCTGATACGTAATTTGAAGCAATTGGGTGCTTACACTTTCTGCTTTGAATTTATAGGCGATGGCCCAACGCGGACTCTTGGCAGTCATGCCAAGTTCGTCCCACAGATTGGCTTCGTTGACTTTGATTACAATACCATCAATTTCAAAGGGCAATTCGCTACGGTGTTGGTCCCAGTATGCGATGAAGTCCATGATTCCTTCTACTGTGCCGGTGGTTTCAATCATCCGTTTTTTGGTGTCAGGAATTTTGAATCCCAACGAAGCGGCATGTTCCACCCGATTGAAATGTGAAGTAGGGAAGGAAGGATCTTCAGTAATAACAAAGTAGAGGTAGGAATCGAGTTTGCGTTTCGCTACCGCTTTTGAATCTTGTTGTTTTAAGGTGCCCGCTGCGGTGTTACGCGGATTCGCATAGGGCTCTTCACCGGCTTCAGCGCGTTCTTCGTTGAGTTTGTTGAAGACAGCCTTGGGCATAAATATTTCTCCACGAATTTCAAATTCGGTTGGATAGTTTCCGGTTAATTGAAGTGGAATACTTGAAATGGTTCGTACGTTGGCAATTACATCTTCACCTACTGAGCCATCGCCGCGTGTTAATGCTCGAACCAATTGTCCGTTTTCATACCACAATGCAATAGCCACACCGTCGTATTTCAATTCCATCACAAACTCTAATTCTTTCCCAGCTAATTCAATGGCACGCTTGGCCCATTCTTGAATTTCTTCTTGGTTGTAAGAATTGGAAAGCGAAAGCATCGCCGATTTGTGAGCTACTTTTTCGAACTTATCTGTAATATCACCTCCTACACGTTGAGTGGGGGAGTTGGGATGTTTCAAATTTGGAAATTGATGCTCTAACGCTTCAAGTTCTTTCAATAACAAATCGAATTGTTGGTCAGAAATGATAGGTGCATTTTCCACGTAGTACAAGTGGTTGTGCTTGTTCAATTCAGCGGTAAGCGCATCGATTTTAACTTGGGCTTCCAACTCTTTCATATCAGTAGCGATGACGGATTTCTTTGTTCCATAGTCCACGAACCATTTTAATGGGTTGAAAGCGGACTTTCAAAATGACGATAGGTGCGTTGTAAATGGGACGAAGTTCTTGCGGTGTGTTGAAGGTTTGGCGGTAGCCAATTCCACCTCCAATAGAAATGAAATAAGTTAAATGACGGTAGAATGTAGTGGACAATTCGGTCATTTGAAACGGAGAGGCATAGTTCCCGGAAGTGCCATTGAGATACACGTAATTTCCTTCTATACGACCAATTCCTGCTTGAATATTCGCGGCCCATTCGTATTTCTTGCTGTAATGTATGACGCGTTCGTAGTAAATGGACGAGTAAGACATATTCAAAACGGCGCGATTGATTTGCGGGCTTATTTCAGATAGTGAGGTGGTATAAACTGGATCTTTCAAAGCATAATAGCCCATTCCAAATCGATTCACACGGTCAATTTCAGCACCTACACGAATACCGAATAGCTTAGCCGATTGGTTACTTACCCAGGTGAATTTTCCGTCTAAATCGAAAGTTGGACGAAAGTGTGGGTACTTCGGTTTTGTATCGGTTTGGGCCCAACTCAGTACAGAACAGAGCAGACAGAGGAAGAGTATTGGGGCCTTTTTCACGGTGCAAAAATAAGGAAGAGCGAATATAACCAAGAATGTATGACCTTTGCACCATGAATGAGACGTTAGGATTTTCGAAGTTTGGATTAGATACGGGATTGATTGAAGGAGTTGAATCCATGGGAATTAAGACGCCTACCCCCATTCAAGAAGGAGCTATTCCTGCCATTGTAGAGGGGAAGGATGTACTTGGAATTGCGCAGACCGGAACTGGTAAAACAGCAGCATTCTTGCTTCCTGTTATCAACAGCATTATCACTTCGCAAGAACGTCACGTGATTTCGGCGCTGATTGTGGTACCCACCCGAGAGTTGGCTATTCAAATTGACCAGGCCATTCAGGCTTATGGCTATTTCACTGATATTTCGTCAATGGCTATCTATGGTGGTAGCGATGGCGATGTGTTTAAACGCGAAAAGCAAGCACTTACTTCAGGTGCCGATATTATTGTAGCCACGCCAGGGCGATTGGTTTCTCACTTGAACTTAGGCTATGTCGATTTTTCGAAATTGAAATTCTTAATCCTTGACGAAGGCGATCGCATGTTAGATATGGGCTTCTTGCCTGATATTCGACGTATCATAGGATTCACCAATAAGGAAAGACAGAGCTTGTTGTTCAGCGCAACCATGCCCGACGGCATTTTCCAGATGGCGAAGCAGTTTCAGAGAGATCCCATGACCATCAATATTGCTTTGTCTAAACCTCCAAGCAATGTGAAGCAAGGGGCCTACATTGTTTTTGAAAATCAGAAACTTCCTGTTCTGTTGAACTTGTTCACTTCATTGAAAAATCAAAGTGTTATTGTATTTAGTAGTACGAAAACCGGTGTAAGCTCGGTCTTTCATTCGTTGCAGAAGAAAGGTCTGAACCCGGTGATGATCAGTAGCGACTTGAATCAATTAGACCGTGAATCGGCTTTGAATGATTTTCGAAATAAAAAGAATTTAGTCCTAGTAGCAACCGATGTGGTTAGTCGCGGTATTGACATCAAAGGCATTGATGTAGTAGTGAATTACGATGTGCCTGGTGATGCGGAAGATTATGTTCACCGCATTGGAAGAACGGGTCGCGCGGAAGCCGAAGGAGCTGCCTACACCTTTGTTTCACCTGGCGAACAAATCAAATTCAAGAAGATTGAAATGTTGATTCAGCAAGATGTACCGAAATTGGAAGTCTTGGAACAATTTGGTCCAACACCAGAATACAATCCGAGTGTCAGTTCTAAGCCACGTGGAAATGGCGGTGGAGGCGGAGGGAAGAAACGGTTCTACAAAAAGAAAGGGCCTCAACGAGGCCCTAAAAAAAGTGGTTAGAAGTCATTCAATTAGTCGCCCAATGCATCTGCCTTCTTGATCTCTTGATCAATCATATCTTCGATGGTTTTTCGTTGAGCTTCTGAAATTTTGTTATCTAATTTAATTTGACGCTTCATGTAACGGTACATATCGCGTTTGTGAATTTCATATGCGATGTAGGTGGTGAATGAACCATCGGCTTGTTTGTATTTCTCTTCACCTATTTTACGCAAGTCAGCAATTTGGGTATTGGTTACCTCACGCGCTAAGCTTTGAAATTTGTCGGTGATTTCACCTTTGTCATTGAGTTGTGTATCTCCAAGGTATTGGTCAGAAACAACTTTTACATTGGTTTCCACCTGCTGCGCCAACATCTTTTTTGCTTGAAGGTCGGCTTTGTTGCGAGAAATATTTTCATCGATGGAATTGCCTTTGCCGGTTCCACGGAAGTAACGATCGTTTGATTCGTATTTATTTCCGGTGAAAGGTTCATTCACTTTTTCTCCGAGGTTAGCAGAGCTCTTACAACCTGCAAAAGCAAGTGCTGCTACAAAAGCGAGGGCGAGCATGTTTTTCATAATTCTAATTTTCAATTTGGGTTATAAATATAGTGCCAATTTAGAAACTCCATTTTTTGGTGTAGCTATTCCAAAAACTGATTCCGAATTTGTAAGCCAGTTGGGCTTTGGTCATGGTTGAATCTGCTGTTACCGCAAATATTCCCACACGGAAGAGTTGACGCTTGATGCGCAAGTTGTGTTCTAATCCTACGAAATATTCTTGGTGAAAGAAGTGTTGACTTGGAATGGCTAAGTAACCAGCACCTGCCGATTCGTACAAATGCAAGCGACTAATTAACGGTATTTTATTCAAGAGCATTCCATTGAAATGATGGATGTAGTTGGCTCTGTAATACGCGTCAGCTGTATTCAGCGTTGGACCCAACAATTGAAAGGATTTAGTCGGGTCTGAAAAGAATCCGGCGTCACTTCCGCGGAAGTATTTGTATTCGACAATGCGTAAACTTGATTTGTTGAAGAAGGTTCCCGCTTGAATGCCCCAATTACCCGAACCAAGTCGTGCGGTTTGGTAATCATCGGCTGCAGCGATTTCAAAGAAATCGAAATTAACACTGCTGCCAAACAACGAAGGAATGCCTTTGCGATAGGTTATTTTTAACTCTGGATATTTGTAACCTGTGACAATCTTGCGTTTGCGTTTGTAGTAATACGATTGTTGAAAACGTATTTGCAGATCTAGTTTCAATTCTACTTTGGTGTAGCGTTGAAAATCGATGGGATTATTCACCGCACCAAACAAATCGGTTGACCATTTGTCCATGATCATATCCTTGATAGGAATTTGGTCTGAGTAGTCGAAGGTTAATTCAGCGTATATGCCATTAACCACTTCCATACGTTGGGCAATGCTGAAGCTTTTTGCACGAACATAATTTGAACGAGAGAAGACCGAACCCAACGATGCGTAGCCGTTTATTCGTTCGTAGGAATCACCCATACGGATAAAGGTTCGAACAAATTTCTTCGGATTGTATGTCAATCCAACGCCCCCGCGTCCGCGCACATCGCTGTTCGCGAAGCCATAATCAATAAATCCTTCAGTCTCTAAAAGGAAGTCATTGTCGAATAGTTTAGAGAAGTTTCCGCCAAAGCGTTGACGGTAGCCACCAATGCCGTAGAACACCATTTGCATGGTAAGCGGATTGATGTAGTAAGTGGTTCCTTTTTCTCTATTGCGCCAGGCAATACCATCGAGTACGACGTCCCAAAAACTGATGTGGTTGTAAGCAGAGTCGCGTTCGGCTTGTAGTACGGGACTGTCATATACCTTCTGCAAACTGTCGTTGGTATGAATGTATTTCAATTCATAGTTTGAAAAGGGCTTCAGTGAATGATTTTCCCAAAAAACAGAATCCTGATCGAACGCCTTTTCGGTGAATTTTAAATCTTCATTTTTAGAAATAGGAGGTAAGACAATGTTATCGAAAGCGTAGTTCGAAAATTGAAGTTCGTTGATACCCGTATAGGAATTTCGGCGTTCATTCACGACCGTGCGCAGTTTACGCTCGTATGACATCCAGGTGTTTGGTGCGACTTCAATAAATTCTTCTTCCCATTGAAAATCTTTGAAAAAAGGCATGGCTTCGTCAGACAATTGCAACGAAACTTTACCCACAACAAAAGTGGTGTCTTGAATCCAGATATACCCTTTGAACAACGCTTCTTGTTTGAAAATAGGCTCAACCGATAGCTTAAAGAATCGTTCGTTGTGCAAGGTGTCAATGTCCACAATGTCGAATTTATACGACAACAAAGCGGTTGATGAGATGGGACTAACAATAGGCTTTTCGCAGAGCTCGGGCAATTTAACGGTGTTCTCTGAAAGGTTGAATTGATTGAAGGCAGAGGTGCTGTGAAGGATGTATGGATTTTCGTAGCGATCTCGATCGCCCACTAAATCTAAATCACCGTAGGTAAACGAAACTGAACCATACGAGAACCTATCACGTTGTTCTGCTCTGAAATTTCGGTAGCCATCAATTTCTAACTTCAATTCATTATTTACTTGAATCCGCTTGAACGTGGCCTCCGACATTTCTTCCACGTCAAAGCGTGTTTTGAAAACGGTTTCTGTAGCATTGCTATCTGTAGTGTCTTTGTACATCTCTTCATTGAGGAGCGATGTTTTTAAATAACCGTCAGAAGAATAGGTAGATCGAAATCCTTCATAAAAGTCGCGCTGATCAGAGGCACCTCGCACCAACCGACGAATCAGGTCTTTGCGGTTCGCAGAAATCACAACCGAGTTCAGAACTTGCCCGTCAACCTTCATCGTAAAATCCCATCGGTATTTTTTTTCTCCTTCTAGTGTAATCGTATTGGTCTCTGTTTGGTAACCAATCATATACCCTTGTAAGGTGTAGGTACCCGCCTTTAGTGTTAAGCTGTATTCCCCTTGCGCATTGGTGACCGTACCTATGGGAGTTCCGACTACGGCAATAACTACAAATTCAAGAGGCTTTCCGTTTTCATCTACAACTTTGCCTTTTATGTGCGCGCCCCAACTAAAGCTTGCACTAAACAAGCTAAGCAGTAGGCTAAGAAAAAGGCTAAGGCGAAGGACCATGTTGTAAGGACGAAGATTAAGGCGCTTGGTTACAAGCCGCTTTTAATGCTTCTTTATTGAAGCCGTCTGATCCGTAAAATTCTTTACGAATATTTCCATTCCATAAATACACTACGCCGGGTGTTTCATTCTGAGTGCCCATTAATTGCCAGAACGAAGGGACATCTAAAATTTGATACGGATAGGTCTTGCCCGCGTATTTAAAGAATTCTTCGATTAAGAACGTTTCCTCATCCATGAAATACACATAAACGGGTGGGAAGTTAGGGTCTTTCGAAAGTTCGGTGAGCCCTTTAGCAGCTTCACGACAGTGGTCGCATCCAGGAACAAAGAAGCATACGATACGTTTTCCTTCGTTGATTTTTACTCGTTTGTTTCCGAAGACATTTAGCTTAGAGAATTTCGATTCTGCTGGATAAGGACCAACTTCCGCCACAGGAGTGGCAGGAGTAGTGGCATTCACATCGGTAACTTGTGGTTGTGCAACAGCAGCTGTGTTTGTAGAATCATCTTCCCACGGAATATTTTCAGTTTGTGCTGGGGTGTTCGATTCTGAACCTTTGCAAGGTGCAAAAGGGAATACACTAAACATAAGTAAAGAAGACAATGACCAAATTAAAAGCAAGATGCTGAAGCGGTGCTTGGTAGATTTTTCTTCGGTGAGGCGATACAACCAAAACAGTAGTCCGAGAGTTAAGATATTCTTGATAAACGCTTCCAGCGGAGTCATTGGAATCATTTGTCCGAAGCATCCGCAGTTGCCATTCATAGCACCATGAATAATCATTTCACGGGTTAAGTGTGCGCAGAAGACTATCAGCAAGAGAGCAGTAGCCGGAATGACAAGGCGCTTTAAAAAATTATTCTGAAGAATTGCAATCCCTAATGACAATTCGATGCCTATGATAATACGAGCCATGTAGGGTGCGCTGCACCAATCGGCGAATCCCAAGTCAATGAGTTGTCGCTCGAACGGCCAAATGGGAAACATCTTCGCCACCGCAGAAAGGGTGAAGAGTCCGAATATCAATAAGCGCAATGACCAAGCAAGAGTAGTTTTGTTTATCATAGTTCAAAAATAGAAGGTTATTTGGAAATTTTTCGTCCGACTTTTCAAGATTAGTGCCGTTAAAAACAAGATGGATAAAAAAATGTTGCTTTTCGAAAAGAATCTATTTTGGCAGTATGAAACGCTTGAAGAAGTTTGGCTATATGTTACTGGTCCTTTGGGGAGTGGTAACTGTTGTATTCCTGCTCTTCAACGTGACGGGCAATGACCCCGTTCGGAATTTGGTAGGAGAGAATGCTACGGCCGAGGTAGTAGAGAACATGCGTGTGAAGCTAGGACTGAACCATTCCGTTGGCGTGCGGTATGTGGAATACCTGAACCATCTTTCTCCGTTGAGTTATTACCAAGAGCAGTCGCATGAAGCGGCCTTTTACATAGATGCGCAAAAGATTCATGGCGTTTCGTTGGTTGGAGGAATTTGGTTGAAGTGGCCCTTCTTTGGGAATTCGTATGTGACCGATAAGCCTGTGATGGATACCTTTTCAGAGGCTTTTCCTGGGACACTCATCCTAGCCATTTCAAGTATTCTATTTAGTTTATTGATTGGAATACCTCTGGGAATTTGGGCGTTCAAACGAAAGGACCAATGGATTGATAAACTAATTCTCACCGTTTCTGCGCTTGGTATGTCGGGACCTTCATTCTTCGTAGCCCTGATTGTAGCCTATTTAGGAGCGGTTGTTTTTCGGTCGTACACCGGACTTGAAATGACCGGAAGCTTGTATAGTGTGGATGTGTGGGAGGGAAGATATATTGATTTGCGGAACATGGTTCTTCCGATGATTACCCTTATGATTCGTCCGTTGGCTATTATTGTACAATTGACAAGAAGCTCAATGTTAGATGTGATGAGTATGGATTATATCCGAACAGCCCGTGCAAAGGGACTTTCAGAGACTCGGGTTTTATACCGACACGCATTGCCCAATGCGTTGAATCCTGTGATTACAGCGGTATCAGGATGGTTCGCATCGTTACTGGCAGGGGCTGTTTTTGTGGAATTTGTATTCGGTTGGAAGGGAATAGGTCAAGAATTATTTACCGCTATTGAAAAGCAAGATCAGCCTGTGGTCATGGCTGGTGTCATATTGGTTTCCATCCTTTTTATTCTGGTGAATGCCGGAGTGGAAGTGCTGTATGGTATTATTGATCCGCGCGTGAAATCGGCTCAGCAGTAAGCAAAAAATTATAGCAATAATCGTCATTCGTTTTTTCGAATGGAACGGCCATGTAATGAGGCGCAGAAGATTGTATCTCTTTTATTTTGTTTTGCGCTTCTGCACCATAGGACTGATAAATAGAGCCGTTGGATAGCATGATATCGTGATTGGAAGTAAAGACCACACTTCGGTCGTGCACTGTTTCGCCTTTTAATAGATGCGTGGTGCAATGCGAGAAGGGAAGTTGCAAGTAGTCACCTTGACTGGTGTCAGACCACGTGATTAATGAATCAAGAGAAGGCCATATTTCTTTCCAAAAGTCAAATGGAATAAAAGCTGTTGCATCGAATCGGAATCCGTCCACCCCCTTGGCTTTCCAAAATTCAACGACCTCTTTCAATTCGTTTCTCACGGCTTCGTTGTGGTGGTTCAACTGAGCTACATCGTCCCACTGTGTGCCGCGAGGTGCTGCAGGATTTCCCGCTAGATTATACATGTAAAAATCTGGACGATTGATCCACGGATGCGCGCGCGAGGTATGATTAAGTACAAGATCTAGCACTACTTTTTTATTGAGCGCATGCACGGATTCTACAAAAAAATCGAAGTCGTCAAATGTGCCTAATTGGTCATTTAAAGCTTTGAAATCAGTGATGCAATAGGGGCTGCGTGAAGTCGAAAGGGAAGGTTGAAAAATGGGTAAGAGGTACACCGCATCTATATCTTGCCATAAGTTATGGTGCAGTAATGCGGTGATTGCACCACGAAAATTTCCATCGGGACTTAGATGCGGAATGGAGATTTCTAGGAAGCGCATATTACTTTTTTCGACACATCATTAATCCGTCTCGAAGCGGAAACAAGACATTATGAAACGAATTATCTTGGGTAACACGTTCGTTGAGTTCTTTCAAAACTTGCGTGTCCACGTCCTTTTCTTCGGTAGGGGCAAGCACTTTACCACTCCACAATACATTGTCTATGAGTATCACCCCATTAGGTGCAAGATGGTTCTTTGCGTATTCCCAGTAGTGAAGGTAGTTTCGTTTGTCAGCATCTATGAAAATCAAATCAAATGCGCCTTCCAGCGTGTTTAATTCTTGAACTGCATCGCCATAAATAACACGAATTGAATTTCCTTTGGGATGTTGTTTCAAGAAAGTATCGTGAAGAAAACTCAGTTCGTCGTTCTCGTCAATGGTTATGAGTTCGCCGTTTTCTTGCAGTCCGTCGGCTAAGCACAAAGCACTGTAGCCGGTAAAGGTTCCAATTTCTAAAATGCGTTTCGGACGAATGAGTTGCGAAAGGAAGGATAAATATTGGCCTTGAAGATGACCACTTAGCATTCGAGGATTCACTACTTTTTGCCACGTTTCTTTGGCCAGTTCTTTCAAAAGCGCACTTTCTTCAGAGCTGTGTTGTTCACAATAGGTAGTTAATGCAAGCGAAATAAAATCCATGCAGCAAAGGTAAGCCCATTAACTTTGTATTCGAATGGAATTGAATAAGCAATTGATGATGCGAATGGGGCTGATCACCTTGGTGATTCCTTTGGTAGTGGTAAGCATCTTGTACTTTTTTCGCTTTACCGATTACATGATTCCAATGACCGTAGGGTATTTCCCTTGGTATGTACAATTGGCATGTGGAATTGGGGGTGGTGCAGCGTTAGTGGCGGCAGCCGCTTTATTAGGAAAATGGAAATATTTAGATGAGGTAAACGCTTCGTACACCTTGAAGTTAGGCGGCTACCAGTTTTCTACGGAAGAGATTATTTATTTGTCTTTGTGCGCGGGTATTGGCGAAGAAGTATTGTTCCGCGGAGTGATTCAGCCTTATTTGGGGTTATTCATTACTTCGTTCATGTTCATTGCCATGCACGGATACATTCGGTTTAAGTCGGTTCCGGAATTTATTTTCGGGATGAGTCTTTGGGGAATCGGCATGGGACTAGGAATTTTAGCAATGAAAGTGGGAATTGTTGCAGCCATTGTCGCACACAGTTTATACGATATGGTTGCGTTTATGCGCTTGCAAAAGGAATTTCGCGAGCGTCTTCAAAAATCAAAAATTATTCAGCATGAGCAAGAAGAACAGCAGTGATGGCGGATTTGTATTCAGCACGAATCCGAATTTTTCCTGGGACGACGATAACCGTGAACAAGAGACCTTGCCCAACAACGAACAAAAATTAAAAGTGTGGTTGGAAAAAAATCATCGCGGTGGAAAAACAGCCACAGTGATTAAAGATTTTGTAGGGAAGCCGGAAGATTTGGAAGCACTTTCAAAAATTTTAAAGAACAAATGTGGGACAGGCGGAAGCGCTAAGGACGGTGAAATCATTATTCAAGGTGATCATCGTGAGAAGATTGTGAAGTTGTTGACCGACATGAATTATCAAGCAAAAAAAGCAGGCGCATGAGTATTCCAGTTGTTGTAAAAACCTTACAAGCTTTAGAGCCATTATTGGCTGAAGAGTTACGTGGATTAGGGGTTTCGAATGTTGAAGAAGGAAGACGCTTTGTAAAAGGCGAAGTAGATGAGGCTACCTTATATCGCATCAACTACACGTCGCGCTTGGCTTTGCGTGTGCTTTGTCCGATTCAGAATTTTTCTATCCGCAATGCCGACGATTTGTATTTCAAAGCAATGGAGTTTCCGTGGGAAGAGTATTTAACTCCCGAAACAACCTTTGCTATTGATCCGCAGGTGTATTCCGATTTATTTCCGCACACCCATTATCCGTCCATGCGATTGAAAGATGCCATTGCCGATAGACTTCGAAAGCATTTTGGAACTCGTCCGAATGTAGATCCCAAAAATCCAGACGTTCAATTGCATTTGTTAATTGAATCGGAACGAGTTCAGATTTCGTTAGACAGCAGTGGACGTTCGTTAAACCAGCGCGGTTATCGCGTAACTGGGGGCCAGGCACCCATGAATGAAGTATTGGCTGCGGGAATTGTGGCTTTGGCCAATTGGCAAGGGGAAGGACCGTTGTACAATCCGTTTTGTGGCTCTGGAACCTTAGCCATCGAAGGAGGTTACCGCGCTTGGAATGTACCAGCCCAATTGCTTAATCCGAATTTTAATTTCCAAACGTGGCGCAATTTCAATCTTGATTTATGGGAAGAAATTCAAGACGAAGAGAATGCAAAAATGAAAGAGGCCGAGTTTGAAATCATTGCCTCTGATATTGATCCCGATCAACTGAGTATTGCCAAGCGCAATGCGCGTGACGTTCCGTTTTTTAAGCATATTCAGTTTCGATTAACCGATTTTTTCGAAGCGAAAGAAGAAGAGGTGGTTCCGGGCATGATACTCATGAATCCACCATACGGTGAGCGGATGGAAGTAGAAGCTCTTGATGAAATTTACAAACAACTGGGAACCGTCTTCAAGCATTACTATTCTGGTAGTGAAGTGTGGTTGATATCCTCAGACCTTGGTGCATTAAACGCCATTGGCTTGAAACCGAAGAAGAAGGTGAAGGCTATGAATGGCAAGTTGGAATGCGAGATTCGAGGGATTGAATTATTCCGTGGGAAAAGAAGTGAATTCAAACAAGGACTAAGTGGTACTGATTAACTTTGCACTATGATTATTGTAACAGGCGCAGCCGGATTTATTGGGTCGGCCCTAGTGGCTCGATTGAATGAAGATCGTTTTTATGATTTGATACTGGTCGATGATTTTTCACGCGACGATCGTGCGAGAAATTTAGAGAATAAGAAATTCACGGCGAAAGTGCACCGCGAAGAATTTCCAGCGTGGTTGGAAGCGAATGAAAATCAAGTGGAATTTGTTTTTCACATTGGTGCACGCACCGACACTACGGAGTTTAACACGGCTATTTTCGATCACCTGAATCTGAATTATACCAAAGCACTTTGGAAGATTTGTGCGAAACACGCCATTCCGTTTGTGTATGCTTCCTCTGCCGCTACCTATGGCGATGGTGAGTTTGGCTATGACGACAATGAAGCGCTTATTCCGCAATTAAAACCATTGAATCCGTACGGACAATCGAAGCAAGATTTCGATGTGTGGGCTTTGCAACAAGAAGAGACTCCGTATTTCTGGGCCGGATTGAAGTTTTTTAATATCTATGGGCCAAACGAATACCACAAAGGCCGCATGGCTAGCGTGATTTGGCATACTTTCAATCAGATTAACAAAACAGGCGAGATGAAATTATTCCGCAGTCACAATCCGAACTTCACTGACGGAGGACAGATGCGCGATTTCGTTTACGTTAAAGATTTGGTGGAAGTATGTATGTTCCTCATGCATCACCGCAAGGATTCGGGTATTTACAATTTAGGAAGTGGTAAAGCCAGAACGTTTTTAGACTTAGCTTCGCGAACGTTTATAGCAATGGGTAAAGAACCGAACATCTCGTTCATCGACACTCCAGCTGATATTCGCGACAAATACCAATACTTCACAGAAGCCAAGATGGAGAAATTGAAGAACATTGGTTACACGAAAGTGTTTCATACGTTGGAAGAAGGCATTGACGATTATGTGAAGCACTACCTACTTCACGATTTAAAGATTTATTAAACCATGGGAAAAATAGTTTACGCAACACGAAGAGAACGATTCAATGCTGCACATAAGTTGTGGCACGACGAGTGGGATCATGCAAAAAACGTCGAAATGTTTGGGAAGTGTTCCAATCCAAATTGGCACGGACACAATTATGAATTGTTCGTAACCATTAAGGGTGAACCATCAGAAGAAACGGGGTATTGCATGGACCTCAAGCACCTTCGCGATATTGTAGAGAAGTACGTTACTTCGAAATTAGATCACAAGAATCTCAACCTCGATGTCGATTTTATGAAAGGGGTGAAAACCTCAACAGAAAATTTAGCCATCAAGATTTGGGAACAGCTTGAACCGCATATCAATCAAACCGGATGTAAATTGCATTGCATTCGAATCACTGAAACAGAGAACCAAGCCGTAGAATATTTCGGAGGAGAATAATGGAAAACCAAAAAGCAATTGAAGAAGCCGTAGAGCGCATCTTGAAATCAGTCGGAGAGAATCCTACTCGCGAAGGCTTATTGAAAACACCCGAGCGTGTTGCTAAAGCCTACGGACATTTGCTTCAAGGGTATGACCAATCAGCAGAAGCCGTATTGAACTCGGCCATCTTCGAAGAGAATTATTCGGAAATGGTATTGGTGAAAGACATTGAAGTCTATAGCATGTGTGAACATCACATGTTGCCCTTCTTCGGAAAAGCACATGTAGCCTATATTCCCAATGGAAAGATTGTCGGACTTAGTAAAATTCCCCGCGTGGTCGATGTCTTTTCACGTCGCTTGCAAGTGCAAGAACGTCTGACAATTGAGATACGTGATAGCATACAAAAGGCATTAAATCCTGTCGGAGTGGCAGTAGTTTTAGAATGTCAACATCTTTGCATGCAGATGCGAGGTGTTAGCAAACAAAACAGCGTGACAACGACCAGTGCGTTTAGCGGACTGTTTTTGAATAGCGACACAACAAGAAAAGAATTTATAAGTTTAGTACAAGCAAAAATTTCATAACATGGATAACAATTTAAATTTTAACAGCGATTTCGTAACGAACGATGCCAGTGTAGCTAAAAGTTTCGTTTCGAATGTATTCGCCTACATGGCTTTGGCCTTAGGTATTTCAGGGGTAACCGCTTTCTTATTTGGTACCACCGATTTGATTTATTTGTTGTTTAGCAAAACGGGTATGACTCCACTAGGATGGATCGTGATGTTAGCACCTTTGGCGTTCATTCTAATCATCAACTTTGGAATTAATAGACTTTCGGTTCCAGCATTAATTGTAACCTACTTGGCTTACGCTGCCGTGATGGGAATGAGCTTGAGTTTTATTTTCGTAGTATATGATTTCGGATTGGTGACCAATGTGTTCTTCATTACAGCTGGACTTTTCGGAGCTATGGCCTTATTGGGTTATACCACTAAAACCGATTTAACTAAACTAGGGGGCATTTTAATGATGGCTTTAATAGGTATCATCATCGCTTCACTTGTGAACTTCTTCATGAACAGCAGTTCATTGGATTATTTAATCTCTTGTGCTGGTGTTTTAATTTTCACCGGATTAACCGCTTACGATGTACAAAAAATCAAACGCATTGGTGCTGGTGTTGAATACGGAACCGCCTCTGCAACCAAGCTAGCCATCTTAGGTGCCGTTAGTCTTTACTTAGATTTCGTGAATTTATTCTTATTCTTGCTACGCGTATTTGGTGGCAGAAGAGATTAAAAACACATGAAAGATTATTACCGCATTCTACAAATCAATCGAAATGCTTCTGAAACAGAAATAAAGACGGCTTATAGAAAGTTGGCAATGAAATATCATCCAGATAGAAATGCGCATCCCGATGCGCATTCTCTTTTTCTAGAGATTACAGAGGCCTATGAATTTTTAATCGATCCAGATCAGCGTAATCAGCAGAATTCTGAATCTTCACGAACAACCACTGCGCAATCAGAATCGGCACAACGTTCAGATCCCTATTACCGCAGAGCCTTCACCGAAGAAGAACGCGAAGCCATGCGCCAACGGGCCTATGAACACGCTCGTCAACGCTACGAAGAATACAAGAAGACAGCTCATTATCGATTCTTTGCTCGCGCAGATAAGTTCATCAATGTGGGGGTTGTGCTGATTGGACTTGCGTGCATCATTTTACCTTGGTACAACTTTGTGGACATGCTTCAAAATCGTCCGAAAGAATACCAACCTCCAGTCATGCATGTATTGGCAACCTTGTTTGGGCTATTGATTTGCCTTTCACCAATTATTGTCAAACGTCGATAGACTTCCCGTATTTTCGCAACTCACCAGTTTAATGATATGAAAAAACTAAGTCTCTTAGCTCTTAGCTTATTGGTTTATGCTTCGAGTTTCGCTTTCGAAGGCATGTGGATTCCTTCTGTGTTGAATGCCGCATTTGACGATATGAAAGCAAACGGATTAAAACTCACGGCAGAACAAATCTATTCCATCAATCACTCTTCCCTCAAAGACGGTGTAGTTATTTTCGGTGGAGGATGCACAGGAGAATTGGTTTCCAATGAAGGACTCTTATTTACCAACCACCACTGTGGTTTCGACTATATTCAGTATCATTCAAGCGTTGAACATGATTATTTACGTGATGGCTTTTGGGCCATGTCTCGCGAAGAAGAATTGGCTTGTCCGGGCTTAACAGCCACCTTCGTGGTAGAAATGCGTGATGTGACTGAACAAGTGCTTAGCGCCTTGAAAGAGGCAAATAATCCAGACGAATTAGCTTCAATTAAAAAGAACATCATTCAGAAATTGGTTGGTGAGGCTATTCAAGGAACCAAGTACGATGGCTTTGTGCGCGGATTCAATTACAACACGCAGTACTTTTTGGTTATAACAAAAACCTATACCGATGTGCGTATGGTTGGTGCTCCGCCAAGTTGCATTGGAAAATTTGGAGGTGATACAGACAATTGGGTTTGGCCTCGTCACACAGGCGATTTCAGTGTGTTTCGTATTTATGCCAACGGTGAGAATGAACCCGCAGCTTACAACAAAGAAAATAAGCCGTTCACTCCAAATCATTTCTTTCCTATCTCATTAAAACCGGTACAAGAAGGTGATTTTACCATGGTCTATGGTTTTCCTGGAAGAACGGAACACTTGCTCACTTCAGCTGGTGTAGCCTACAACCACGAACAACTTGCACCCATGCGTATTGAGTTTCGTGAAAAGAATTTGGAAGTGATAGACGCTGCTATGCGCTCGAGTCAAAAAAGAAGAATTCAATACGCTGCCAAGCAAAGCGATGTAGCGAATGCGTATAAAAAATGGAAAGGGCAGGAGCTAGGATTGAATAAGTACAATGCTATTCAACTTAAGCGCGACGAAGAAGCGCAATTGCAGTTAATTGCTAATGGAGAGGCAAATGTGGGAGGGAAGTATTCCACCTTATTAGGACGTATTGATTCGCTGTATAAAGTGCATTACAACAACAACATTGCAACTGCTGCTTATACCGAGTTTGTTTTCTACGGACCTGAAGTCTTTCAATTCTATCAAAAATTGTCTCAACTTTTAGCTGAACGCCCGACATTAGAAAAAGAAGGTAAATGGAGCGGCGCATTGAAAGTGTATTTGGCCGAGACGCGCTTGTTTTACAAAGACTATGACGTGCAAGTGGACGAGCAGCGCTTCGTAGCTTTGGCACCACTTTTCGAACGTTTCACTCGTGGAGTCTTCCAATTTGAAGATCCTAAACTATCGCGCGAAGCCATTGCACACAAGTGGTTTTCACAAAGTCTAATCGCAGATAGCACCAAGTTTTTCCAACTCATCAATTTATCTTCTTCTAAGAAATTAGAAAAGCTTTTGGCGAAAGATTATTTGTACACCACGTCACTTGGCCTCGATGAATACTACAACAAAACCTTGGTTCCTCGTAAAAGACAATTCAATGGCTTGCACGATGCCTTAATGGAACAATACGTTTTCTTGCTGGCGGATTTGCGTGGTAAAGAGAAATGGTGCGACGCGAATTCAACCTTGCGATTGACCTATGGTAAAGTGGAAGGCAGTGCTCCGGTCGATGGTATGAAATACACCCCTTTCACAACCGGACAAGGAATTTTAGATAAGAACAGTACGGGTAATCCTGACTTTGATATCAATGAAAAATTAAAAGGATTATTAATGTCGAAATCCTACGGCAACTACGCCGTCAACGGTACGCTGCCCGTTTGTTTTACCGGAAGCAACCATACAACAGGAGGCAACAGTGGTTCACCCGCGCTGAACGGAAATGGCGAATTGATTGGCATTAACTTCGACCGCACTTGGGAAAGTACAATGAGTGATATCTATTTCAACTCAGAGATTTGCAGAAACGTAATGGTTGATGCGCATTACGTACTTTGGGTCATAGACGTTTACGCTGGCGCTGGGCACCTGCTAAAGGAAATGCAACTTGTTAGATAAAAAAAATGGCGAAGATTACTTCGCCATAATGTAGATAACTACTACAGCTACTACCAATACAAAGATGGCAAAAGTAACTGGTCCGCCAATTTCATTTTGTTCCGCTTCGTGAGGGAAATTTCCGTGGTCGTTTGAGTGTCCCATTTTGGTTCAAATATTTTGCGACAAATATAGTGGAATTTGCTCGGCAACCTTTTACTTTGTATTAAGGTCTTTCTGTTGAAGACTTAAATACAAGGGAATCAATGATTAAACTTTACAAGAGTGTTTTAGCAATCGTATTAGGACTTGTCGTACTTGGAAATGCGCAAGCCCAGGTTGTTATAAATGAGTTCTGTGTTGCTAACTACAACGATTATTCGGTAGGTGGGGAATACGAAGATTGGGTAGAATTTTATAATCCGTCGGCTTCTGCCATTAGCTTAACCGGCTTTTGGCTAAGTGATGACATTGCGCAGCCCATGAAGTATCAAATTCCTGCGGGTGTATCTGTACCCGCCAATGGGTATAAAATAATTCTTTTAAGTGGGCAGGGTGATTACAACCCAACTTACCTCGGACAAACCAATACCAATTTCAAGGTTAATCAATCGACCGGTGACGCTATTGTATTTTCAGATGCGAGCGGTAACGTTTTAGAGACCTATGATTTTGCATTGATTACTCCTAACCAAATGAATCAAAGCTATGGTCGTGTTCCCAATGGTTCAGGTTCCATGCTGATTCAAACCAATCCTTCTCCCTTAGCTGCTAACAGTGGAACAACAGCCACTGGCTATGCCGCGCGCCCTCAATTAAGTTTGGAAGCCGGCTACTATGCTAGCGCTATTTCAGTAACCATCACAACCACTGAACCTGGTGCAACTATCTATTACACCACCAACGGTTCGCTTCCTACTAATGCAAGCACGGTATATAGTGGGCCAATAAACATCAGCACCACAACTGTTTTGCGTGCGATTGTGTATTCTAGCGATGTAAATATTCTACCTTCCTTCGTCGAAACCAATACCTATTTCTTCGGTGCCGATACTCACACGGTACCCGTTGTGAATATATCTGGTGCGAGTTTAAATGATGGACAGTGGAGTGGAAGCGAATTGACTACTATTGAGTTTTTCGCGCCAGGAGGCACCTTCTTGGTAGAGGGACACGGCGACTCAAATGAACACGGTAACGACTCGAATGCTTATGGACAACGTGGATTCGACTATATCGACCGCGATGAAATGGGCTATGACCACGAAGTGGTTTACCCGTTGTTTCAACACACGAACAGACAAAAATACCAACGCCTTATTTTCAAAGCTGCGGCTAACGACAATTATCCGTTCTCAAACGGGGGTGCCCACATTCGCGATGCATATGTTTGTCAGCTATCATTACTTGGTAATTTGCATCTCGATGAGCGCAAGACTGAGTCATGTGTCGTGTATATCAATGGTTCTTACTGGGGTGTTTATGAGATTCGTGAGAAAGTGGATGATACGGACTACACCGATCACTATTTCGATCAAAAACCGGGTAATGTCGATTTCTTAAAAACATGGGGTGGCACTTGGGCTGAGTATTCAGCTGCACCCGGTTTCAATCCACAAACCCAGTGGAATACCCTTCGCAACTTCATCACCTCGAACAGCATGGCGGTTCAAGCCAATTATGATTATGTAGTAACTCAATATAACACCATGAGTTTAATTGATTACTTCATCATAAATGAATACACCGTTTGTACAGACTGGTTAAACTGGAATACCGCTTGGTGGAAAGGAACCAATCCGAACGGAGGTGCTACTCGTTGGCGCTATGCGTTATGGGATAATGATGCGACTTTCGGTCACTATATCAATTACACCGGTGTTCCAAGTACGCAGCCAACTGCCGATCCTTGCCAGACCGATAATATGGGCGATGTAGGCGGACAAGGACATATCCCTGTTTTAAATGCCTTATTTGATAGTCCTGATTTCTTTGCCGACTACATTCAACGTTACGCCGAATTATCAAACACTATTTTCTCATGTGAACGCATGACCGAAGTGTTAGACAGTATGATTGCCGTTATTCAACCTGAAATGACACGACATTGCCAACGTTGGGGTGGAAACACCGCTACTTGGGATGCAAATGTACTAGCCATGCGCAATTTCATTTTAGCTCGTTGCAATACAGAAATTGTTGGCGGCATAGCCGATTGTTACGATGTGGTCCCTTATAATGTGACTTTTCAAGCTAATGGTTCAGGTACTATGGTGGTAGGTGAAACTCCACTTGGACCTAATGATTTCCCATGGAGTGGGACATACTTTGCAGATTTGCCTATTGATATTTCGGCTGATATCACCACTGCAACGGGGCCTTGTACCAATTTCTTGGGATGGGAAATTGTATCTGGAACCGGCGTAATTGCCGACCCATCATCACCCGTAACCACGTTAACCATTAGTTCAGACGTTGTCTTGCAAGCCAATTTCGGACAACCTGCTTCTGGTCCAGTTACCGTTATGAGTGACGTAGTACCTGCAGGCGCCGGTACCATCGCCGTGAATGGTACCGCTCAAACAACCTATCCACAAGATTTTATTTTCAATGCAGGTGATTCTACTTCATACGAAGTATTAACCACCAACAACTGGTATGCCTTCTCTCATTGGGAAACCAATCACGCAACCATCAATCCGAACGATGCAGCTACCTTCATGTACATCAATCCGTGTGTTTCCGATACGGTTTATGCTGTTTATGATTTTACACCGCACGCTGTTTTAACGGTTGACGTATTCCCTGCAGGTGCTGGTACAGTAACAATGGATGCAAGCTTGATTGCTTCTTACCCTTGGTCGAACGATATTCAAGCCGACTTAGACTACCATTTTGTAGCGAACCCCATCGTTGGTGTAACCATGTTCGATCACTGGGAAATCAATCACCACACACTCAACCCAGACAACCTTACTCCAGATGTCATCTTGCATTTCATGGAGACCGATTCGTTGATTGCCGTGTTCACTATCATTGATCAATTCCCATTGACAGTCGATGTGCAACCCGCTGGTGCAGGTACAGTGACCATGAACGGAACACCTTGGACGCCTCTTCCTTCAACGCAAGTCATTTCAGAAAATACCCTCTTGAATTTTGTGGCTAGTCCAACCAGCACATGGTCGAATTTCTTGTATTGGCAAATCAATCACCACGTCATTAATCCAAGTCTAGGTGCAGCTCAAATGAACTTCACCTTCACACAAGAAGATACCTTGGTGGCGGTGTTCACAGTAACTCCTCATCATGAAATCACGGTGAAGGTTGATCCAGCCGGCGCTGGTACTGTGGATTTCGATGGCGGATTAACCACCATGAATATTCTTAGTGTTGAATTGGAAGATTTTGTTCCAGTGAACTTCAGCGAAACAGCAGAACCCAATTGGTATTTCATTGGATGGGAAAGTGTTGCAGGACATGCGATTAATCCAGATGTTCAAAGTGAAGACGTAAGTATTTCGTTTACACAAACCGATACCGTTATTGCACATTTCGACAGAGAACCTTACTTGTATTACATCCCGAATTGCTTCACACCGAATGACGATAACCTCAATGAAGTTTTCGTTCCAGTATTGAACGCGGTAGATCCGCAAGACTATTGGTTTACCATCTACGACCGTTGGGGCATTCAGGTGTTTAAGACCACTACGGTTGGAACAGGATGGAACGGTACCATGAACAACGACGGTAAGACCTATGTGAAAGACGACGGCTATGTTTGGCGTTTGCATATCAAGCCTGAAGGTGGAAAAGAAGTGAAGGAATTCAGTGGTACAGTAGTCGTATTTCGCTAGGAAAAAGATTAACTTCGCCTCATGCTAAATGAGTCGATTTCTTTCCCCAATCAATCGCTTTCCGATTGGGAAAAACTAGTGGAAAAAGAGCTCAAGGGAAAACCTCTTGGGTCATTGGTAAAATCCATTGAAGAAGGTGTTCATTTGAATCCCTTTTATACATCTGGACGAACATCAGAGTGGACCACCTTTCGTGCAACTCCCCATTGGAGCGTATCTCAACAATTCAAATCTAGCGATCCAACAACTTGGAACTCCCTGGCCTTAGAAGCTTTGGAAGGCGGAGCGAATGCCTTGGTATTACCAGCTACTTTTTCGGCTGCTGAACTTGCGGTAGCACTGAAGAATATTCAAATCGGATTCGTAGAATGGGAGCTTGCTCCGGCTTCATACGCCGTTCAATTTCCTGAGTTAATTCGCTTGCACGAGGCGCAACAAAACAACAGCAACCTTGCCCTCGTTCACAAGTTGCATGTTTCAACACATCACTTGTTTGCCAAACATGCCACACCAGCCGAGCAATTAGCCTTTGCCGCACTTAAGGGAATTGAATTAATAGAATCGTCATCAGAAGAAATTGACGCCGTTGCTGCCGATATTCTTTATTCCTTCAGCATGGGAAGACATCTTTACACCGAAATAGCCAAGCTGCGCGCGTTTCGTGCGTTGTGGCATTTCTGCATAAATAACACCGAGCTCAAATTCGAATGTTCAAATCACGTGTTCATTAAAGCAGAAACCGATCAGTTCTTTCAAGCAACAAAAGACACCGATAACAATCTCATCCGTTCGTGTATGCAAGGGTTGGCCGCCATTGTAGGTGGTGCCAATCGGGTTGAAATTCATCCTACGGAGGCTCAAGCAGTTGCCGACAACCGCGATCAGTTGCGTTGGGCGCGTAACATGCAGCACCTCCTTTGGGAAGAATCGCATTTGAATGAATATTCCGATATAGCCAAGGGCTCTTATGCTTTGGAAAAATTGACAGAAGATTTAGCCGCTAAGGCATACGCCCTCATGAACGAATTTGAGACAAGCGAAGCGATAGAAAAACACGTCCTTGCGAACTCAGCTTCACGTGCTGAAGCTTTTGAGAAATTAGTGGTTGTTGGACAAAACAAATACGTACGCGCATGAATGCAATAAATTGGAAAGGAAAGAACTTCACGTTCAGCGAGGCCATGAAGGAAGCCACATTTGGTGCTGGTAGTGCTCCGTTTTTACGCGGCCCGTATGCGAGTATGTACACCGTGCGTCCGTGGACCATTCGACAATACGCTGGATTCAGCACCGCAGAAGAGTCGAATGCGTTTTACAAGCGCAACCTGGCCATGGGGCAGAAGGGACTTTCAGTGGCTTTCGACCTAGCTACCCATCGCGGATATGATAGTGACCACGACCGAGTGAAGGGAGACGTGGGTAAGGCGGGTGTAGCCATTGATTCCATCGAAGACATGAAGGTCTTGTTCTCAGACATTCCGTTGAATGAAATGTCGGTGAGTATGACCATGAATGGCGCCGTGCTTCCAGTATTGGCCTTTTACATTGTAGCCGCTGAAGAGCAAGGGGTAAAGCACGAAGAACTAAGCGGTACCATTCAGAATGATATTTTGAAAGAATTTATGGTTCGAAATACCTACATCTATCCGCCTACACCAAGTATGCGCATCGTTGCAGATATTTTTGAATACTGTTCGAAGGAAATGCCGAAGTTTAATCCAATTAGTATTTCGGGATACCACATGCAAGAGGCTGGGGCAACACCTGAGATTGAATTGGCTTATACCTTGGCCGACGGATTAGAGTATGTTCGTGCCGGATTGAAAGCAGGTATGAGTATCGACGATTTCGCGCCGCGCTTGACGTTCTTTTGGGCCATAGGCATGGACATGGTAACTGAGATTGCTAAGATGCGCGCCGGACGTGCTATTTGGGCCGAACTCATTTCTTCCTTCCATCCGAAAAATGAAAAATCAATGGCGTTGCGCACCCACTGTCAAACCAGTGGATGGTCGTTAACGCGTCAAGATCCGTATAACAACGTTGCACGAACCTGTATTGAAGCCTTGGGTGCCACTTGGGGTGGAACGCAAAGCTTACACACCAATGCGCTCGATGAGGCCATAGCGCTTCCAACCGATAACAGCGCGCGTGTTGCACGAAATACGCAGCTCATAATTCAAGAAGAATCAGGTTTGTGTGAATTGGTAGATGCATGGGGTGGAAGTGAGGTGATTGAACAACGCACACAAGAAATGATTGCTAGCGCGAAAGCCCTTATCACCGAGGTTGAAGAAATGGGAGGGATGACCAAAGCCATCGAAGCAGGCATTCCAAAATTGCGCATTGAAGAAGCAGCAGCTCGTAAACAAGCCCGCATCGACAGCGGAAAAGAGAAGCTCATTGGTGTAAATATTTACCAATTAGAAAAAGAATCGGAAGTTGATATTTTAGAAGTAGATAACGACAGCGTGCGTCATTCGCAAATTGCTCGTCTTCAAAAATTAAAGAGCGAAAGAAACGAAGCGGCCTGCCAGCAAGCTTTGCAAGCACTCACAGATGCTGCTAAATCTGGACAAGGAAATTTATTAGAACTAGCAGTTACAGCAGCTCGTGAGCGAGCCACCTTAGGCGAAATTTCATTGGCATTGGAAAATGTATTTGGAAGATACGCCGCACAAATTCGCAGTATTTCTGGTGTTTACTCAAGAGAATCAGCCATGGATAAAGACTTTAACGAAGCCCGTCTATTAACCGATCGCTTCGCTGAATTAGCCGGAAGACGTCCGCGTATTCTAGTCGCTAAAATGGGACAAGACGGACACGACCGCGGAGCAAAAGTAATTGCTACTTCGTTTGCAGACATTGGCTTCGATGTAGATATGGGTCCTTTGTTTCAAACCCCGGCTGAGGTGGCAAAACAGGCTGTTGAGAACGACGTGCACATGGTAGGAGTGTCTTCACTTGCAGCAGGACACAAAACGCTTGTTCCAGAATTGATTCAAGAATTGAAGAACTGGGGAAGAGAAGACATTGGCGTCATTGCCGGAGGTGTTATTCCTGAGCAGGATTTCGATTTCTTATATGAAGCCGGTTGTGTAGGCATTTTTGGTCCGGGTACTAAAATCGCTTTAGCCGCAAAAGAAATTCTAACTTTAATGATTGAGGCGCTAGAGAACAAATGAATACCAACGAACAAAAACTAGCGGCATTTCAGCGTTTGCTCACCATTATGGATGAATTGCGCGAGCAATGTCCGTGGGACATGAAGCAAACGTGGGAAAGTCTTCGTCACTTAACCATCGAAGAAGTGTATGAATTGGGCGATGCCATTTTAGACAACGACGAACAAGAGGTTAAGAAGGAAATCGGAGATGTTTTTCTTCATTTGGTTTTTTATTCTCGTATTGGAAGCGAGAAAGGTGCCTTTGATGTAGCCGATGTCTTGAATGCCATTTGCGAGAAATTGATTTCGCGTCACCCTCATATTTACGGCGATGTAAAGGTTGCCGATGAAGAAGAGGTGAAAGCGAACTGGGAAAAATTGAAATTGAAGGAAGGAAAGAAATCGGTGTTGGAAGGTGTTCCGCGTTCGTTGCCAGCTATGGTAAAGGCGCAGCGAATACAGGATAAGGCCAGGGGAGTAGGATTTGATTGGGACAATGCCGATCAGGTTTGGGAGAAAGTTCAGGAAGAGATGGGCGAGTTCAAGGCAGCACAAACACCCAAAGAGCAAGAAGAAGAATTTGGCGATTTGTTGTTTTCATTAATCAATTACGCCCGATTCAAAGGAATAAATCCAGAGGACGCCTTAGAACGAACCAACAAAAAATTCATCTACCGCTTTCAATATTTAGAGTCAGAAAGTGCGAAAGACGGCAAGAAAATGGGGGAAATGAGCTTGGAAGAGATGGACGAATACTGGAATAGAGCTAAAAAGTTAAAGTAAAGAAATTGGTAGTGAGGGAATTGGAAGGGGGGATTGAAAAAATAAAAAACTATTTTGTATTTTCAGAAAAGCTAGTATATTTGCAACGCTTTAACAGCACGGTCGGGTAGTTCAGTTGGTTAGAATACGTGCCTGTCACGCACGGGGTCGCGGGTTCGAGTCCCGTCCCGACCGCAAGACAAAAGCCTCAGGAAACTGAGGCTTTTTTTATGGACTAATTTTTCACTTCCAAACAGTAATTTGATAATCGGTGAGAACCAATTGTTCTTTGTTCGGATTATAAAAATACACTTTCAGTTCAGCGCCTTCGGAAATAGACAAGGGAAGTCCTACTTGAACTTCCGCTTTGTCGTGAACACCACTGTAGAATTTCGCTAACGGAAACTCAATGCGCTTTTCTGCTTTGCCATTCGCTTCTACAGAAATAACCAAGATGGCACTGGGCGATTGAATACTCTCAAATTCAAATGAGGCAGAGACCATCGAAACTCCTGCTGCAGGTAGGAAAATACCCGGACTAAAATCTCGACCTTCCATATTGAACGGTCCTTCTACTTCTTGCTTGTAGTCGTATTCAAACTTATGCTTTCCACTTAATTCATCAACAAAATCTGTTACATGCCAGATCCGACCTTTGTTTTCTTCGTCAAATGTTCCAAAGGCTTTCCAACTAAAACATGGATTACCTCCTATGTTATACACCGCTATCTGCGTATGAGCAGGATCGCCCAATTCATAACACTTGGTATAGCGTTGATCGAAGTAGTGTGTGATGCTATTCGTTTCGTCTTCGAATTGGGCATTGCTGCGCAGGTAAATCAATTTATCGAACCGATTCAAATCTCCCATGAAACTCATATCTGACGTGTCTTTCAATGCAAACACTCCCATTTCCTTCGAACGTGCAAACAACTGGGTGTAATCAGCAAAGACACTTCTATCTAAATAATAAATCAAATCCTTCAATTTGTACGATGCCGTTATCACCACACCCACACGTTCTGTTTTTCGCATTTGTTCAATGAATGCTGCTGTGTCTTTCCAACCTTCGTTGTCCTTCTTTCCGGGTCTAAATTCAATGGCAAACACCACCATTAGTCCTAGCAACAGAACCAATCCCACCAATGGCGGACGACGCAAGTGGGCCAAGGCATAGCCCAGCGAAAAGAAAATTCCGAATCCTGTAAATATCACATAACGCAATTGAAACGATGGAGTGTATTGCGCCAACAGGTAATTCAGTAAGAGCGGAATGCAGTAGAGCATCCAGAAATAAAAGAAGTACTCCCAACGAAATGCCTTGGTAAACGTGGTTCGTTTATAGAACAGAAGCACCACTAAGGGTAATAGAAAATAGGGTATAAGCAAGAACACATACTTTCCTTGATACCCTGTTGCTGTTTGGGCGATGTAAACAAAATCATCCCATTTTGAAAGGCCTAACCAAAAACTAGTGTCTGGCACTACCGTTCTGAAAATAAAAAATTGAGGTAAGAAACTCAGTCCAGCTAAGACGTAAGCGAACCATAATTTCCAAACCAAATTCCAGTGTTTACGAATGAAAAATAAACTTGCCAACCCTTGTACAATCACCACTAGCGCGGCATTGTAATGGGTGAAGGGTAGGGCGAAGGTGGTAAGTGCAACACCAATCAGAAATTTCCAATGACGCGTTTCAAAATACGAAACGAAGAAATAATACGAGGCCACCGTTAGCAAAACAACCAATTGAAATGCACGAATTTCATTGCTGAACTCAAAGTGCAAATTCGAAAGTAAGAATGCGCAAGAAACAAAAAAAGTAAATACGAAAGCCTTCAATCGCTTACCCAATAGCACGATGAATGAAGCCGTGATCAGACTAAGCAAAATATTTAATGACTTTACCCACATGGGGTTTATTCCACCTAGTTTAATCCAGAAGTGAAGCAGGTAGTAATACAACGGCGGATTCGCCTCTGAATTGAGGGTAGCTAATAATTCGGGAATGGATTGTTGTGCATGAAAAACACTGAAGGCTTCATCGCCTTGCAATTCGTAATCGCCTAAAAAATAAAATTTAAAAGCAGCGCCTAACGCCACGAAAACAAATCCAAGAATGAAATACGGATACTTCAGTAAAAATTTCATTCGTCTAAAATGCAACGAAATTCTCAATGCTTCCTAACCCAATGGCATATCTTTTTGTTTCTTTGCACCGTGCAAAAAGTAAGTCTGTTCATACCGCCACTCACTCAGTTAAATACGCCGTATCCTGCGACTGCCTATCTCACAGGATTTTTAAAGTCGAAGGGAATAGCTGTATCGCAAGCGGATTTAGGACTTGACTTAGTCTTACAAGTGTATAGCAAAGAGGGCTTCGCGAAAGTCTTTGATGCCATCGAGCGTGGAAATTATTCGTTGTCGCCTTCCCAGGACCAAATGGTTCGCAACCGCGCGTTGTATGAACAGGTAGTCGATGATGCCATTGCTTATTTGCAACAAAAGCGCTACACCTTAGCTTATCGCATTGCATCGCGCACCTACTTGCCGGAAGGAGCCCGCTTCAATCAATTGAAAAACCACGAAGTGTTTTTTGGTTCTATCGGAGTGCAGGACAAGGCGCGATACTATTGCACCTTGTTTCTAGAAGATGTAGCTGATTTAATTCAAGCTACCGTTGGACCACATTTCGGATTTTCAAAATACGCCGAACGCATTGCACGAACTGCGGCTTCGTTCGATCCCATTCAAGACGCCTTGAACGAAGAGCTTGGTTTGTTAGATGAATGGTTATGGAAGGAAGTCGATCGTCACATCAGAGAACAACAACCCACCTTAGTAGGATTCACAGTTCCGTTTGGTGGAAATCTCTACGGAGCACTCAAGGCAGCACAGTACATTAAAAAAGAATTTCCTCACATACACATCGCTATGGGCGGTGGTTACGTGAATACCGAATTGCGCGATATTACAGAAACGCGATTGTTTGATTACATCGATTATCTCTTGTTAGATGACGGAGAAGCCGGACTGGAAGTGCTGCTCAAGCACCTCGAATCTCCGAATGAAAATCCAATTCTAAAACGAACATTTATTCGTACAAACAATCAGGTTGAATTCATTGATAATGCTTCGCTGAATGATTATGTGCATAAGGCCAAACCGGCACCAACCTATGAAGGACTTCGATTCAACGATTATTTATCGGTGATTGATATGCCCAATGCCATGCACCGCTTGTGGAACGATGGACGTTGGAATAAATTAACCGTAGCACACGGTTGCTATTGGAAGAAGTGTACGTTCTGCGATATTACATTGGATTACATAGGCCGTTACGACGGAACATCGGCAGCTCATTTGGTAGATCAGATGGAGGAGATGATTCGGGAAACCGGTGAAACTGGATTTCATTTTGTCGATGAAGCGGCTCCACCTGCAGCCTTGCGTGATATGGCACTAGAAATTCTGAAACGCAAGTTTACGGTTTCATGGTGGGCCAACATTCGCTTTGAAAAATCATTTACTCCAGATTTGTCCAAACTATTAGCGGCTTCCGGATGTATAGCTGTTACAGGCGGATTGGAAGTAGCCAGTCCGAGGATTTTAGAATTGATAGACAAAGGAATTAGCATTGACCAAGTAGCGCGCGTTTGCAAAGGATTTCGCGAAGCCGGAATCTTAGTGCATGCGTATTTGATGTATGGCTTTCCGACGCAAACCGATCAAGAGACCATTGATTCGTTAGAGGTCGTGCGGCAATTGTTTAAAGCGAATGTTTTGCATTCGGCGCACTGGCATCAGTTTGCTATGACGGCTCACAGTCCCGTTGGTAAAGACCCCGAGAAGTTTGGTGTTATTCGCACAGGCCCTGAATTTAAAGGCTTTGCGAACAACGACTTATTTCATGAAGACCCCAAAGGTGCGAGGCATGAGCAGTATTCAGACGGATTAAAAAAGGCCTTGTACAACTATATGCACGGCGTTGGAATAGACTTTCCACTTTCGAAATTCTTTTCATTTGGTGTGCCGAAGACAATGATTCATCCAGCGTTAATCGAAAAATCAATCAAGCGATTTGAAGCAGACGAATACGAAAAACCGAACACCTATGTTGTTACGATAGGCGTTCAGTTTAAGAAATTAAAATCGAATGAAGTGCTTGTACTTGCCAAGCGTGGATACAAAAAATTAGTACTTCCTGAACCGGTTATTGCATGGCTCTTTCAACACGAACAACAATTACGAATTGAAAGTGTAGAGCGATTAACCTTAAAAGAAACCGTGCTCGAGTTATCGCAAACAACACAATTATCACCCGAGAAATTTGTAGAATCAGATGGATGGAAAGAGCTCAGAAATTACCTGCTAGTGGTTAGACTTTAAGGTTTTTTGAAAAACTTTTTCTTCTTTGGCTTGCTGCCAGAAGAAGGTCCCTCTGAACGTTTGCTACCTCCTGAAGGTTTTCCTTTTGAATCGTTTCGTCTGAAATTACTTCGTTGACTCTTTACTTTATTGAAGTGACTTTCCTTTTTAGGGGCGGGAGCAAGCTGACTTACATCGAGCGGATAGGGGTGATCTGTAATTACAGGAATCGAACGCTTGATTAATTTCTGAATATCGCGTAAATAGTCTTGTTCTTCAATATCGCAAAACGAAACAGCCATACCCGAAGCACCCGCGCGACCTGTACGACCAATGCGGTGTACATAGGTTTCAGGGATATTCGGAATTTCGTAATTCACCACAAAAGCCAGCTCGTCAATATCAATCCCACGCGCCGCAATATCAGTTGCAACCATCACACGCGTGCTACCATTTTTAAAATTGGTTAATGCGCGTTGTCTGTGGTTTTGCGATTTGTTACCATGAATAGCTTCGGCAGTGATATGATTCTTTTGAAGCATTTTAACCACTTTGTCTGCACCGTGTTTTGTACGAGTGAAGACCAAAGCAGATTTGATAGACTTATCTTTCAACACATGCACCAACAAATCGGCTTTGCACTGTTGGTTCACATGGTAAATAGCTTGTTCAATGGTTTCAGCAGTTGATGATACCGGTGTTACCTCAACCTTTTTCGGAGTAGTAAGAATGGTGTTTGCCAATTCGCTGATGTCTTTCGGTATGGTGGCTGAGAAGAAAAGCGATTGTCTTTTTTCCGGAATGAGTTTGATAATACGTTTTACGTCATGCACAAATCCCATGTCTAACATGCGATCGGCTTCATCTAAAACGAAGTATTCGATATCTCTGATGGAAAGTAATTTCTGGGAGATTAAGTCAAGCAATCTACCAGGAGTTGCAACTAGTATATCTACGCCTTGTTTGATGGTAGCTGCCTGTGGATTTTGATTCACACCACCGAAAATAACGGCGTGTTTTAGTTTTAGGTGTCTACCGTATGCTGTAAAATTCTCTCCAATTTGGATAGCCAATTCACGAGTAGGAGTGACGATGAGGGCTTTAATTTTTCGTTTGCCCGGCTCGTGAGAAGGCTTTGCAGTTGCTAATAATTGTAAAATAGGAAGTGCGAAAGCTGCTGTTTTGCCTGTGCCTGTTTGTGCGCAAGCAAGTAAATCATTACCTTCTAATACAATTGGAATAGCTTGTTCTTGAATGGGGGTAGGAGTTTCGTACCCTTCTTTTTTCAACGAGTCAAGAATAGGCTCGATGAGTTTTAAATCGTTAAATGTCATATTTCTGGAACGAAGATACGCCATAAAAAACAAAAGCGAGAACAACAGGTGTTCTCGCCTCTGAGGGAGAGGATTAATATTAGTTCATCACAATGATGGAAATATATCCCCATTCGTTATTGGTCCATGTAGCACTTGAGGTATATCCTCCTAATCCGAAGGTATACGTACCAGGAGCAAGACCTGTAAAAATATAATTCATACTGAAGTTCAATCGTGTATTGGCAGGACATGAATAACCAAGTATTCCTCCTCCGGCTGTGAGGACAGTACCTCCAGTGGCTTGATAGCAAGGCCAAAGATTTAAACCACTTGCAGCAGTTGCTGCTGCACCTAGAGCTTTATCAACGGACATCATTACTTTTTGTCCAGCCGCTACAGTTACAGAAAGAGTTGGACCGATAAAACTAGCTGTGCTTCCAACCACTGGATCAGTACCGTTACCCGAAGTGGTGTATGTAGCAACAATTCCTTGTGCTCCTTGTGGGCCAGTAGCTCCTTGTGGACCAGTAGGGCCTTGTGGTCCCTGTGGTCCAGGATCACCTTGGATACCCTGCGGACCCTGAGGTCCTTCGATACCTTGCGGACCTTGTGGTCCAGGTTCACCTTGCATACCTGTAGGTCCTTGAGGACCTTGGGCGCCTTCAGGTCCCGGTGTGCCATTTGCTGAATACAACGCGTAAGGAACGCTTTGCAATTGTGATGTGCCCGAGATGGTGTAATTACTTCCGCCAGCAGGGTCAGTTTCTGTTTTTAAGAAATAAGGTCCAGCAGCCCAATCAACAGATGAAAGACTACCAACTAATGGATTGCCTTCTCCGATAACAAGTGAAATTAAACCATTCTCATTGCTGTTTGGCGTGTGCGTTTCAACAAATACAGAAGCTCCGAATTCAGAACCTTGTAAGATACTAATACGAACGCCTACCGGTGCGTTAGCTACTAGAACACCATTGCCATCGCGAATAACAGCTTGGTAAGACATTCCTTGCGGAACTTGTGCAAATGCCGAAATACTAAGTACAACAGCGAATAATGATAAGAGTAAATGTTTTGTTTTCATATTAATGCTTTACAATTTTGAATGTTTTGGTTTTTTGTTGGTTCGATTTAATGGTTAAGAAATAAATCGAAGCACTGTAGGGGCGCATATCAATACTGGTGAGGTTCGATTGCACACGTGCTGAATAAAGAAGTTTCCCGTTTAAATCGCTTAATTCAAAGTAGCAATCGGTTTGGGAACTGCCGTCCACTTGCAATTGCAAGAAGTCGGTGGTGGGATTCGGATACGCTTGAAGGCGCAAATTCACTGTTGCTTCATCTATTCCTTCTACAATGAATATTTCATAGGCCTTTTGAACACCAGCATCAACACTTCCTGAATTAGAAGTTTGATACGTGTATCCCACTTGTCCAACCGAATAAGATACAGAACCGTTTCCGTTAGTAGTAGAGCCTCCTGAGGAAACAACGGCAGCTTGTCCGGACATACATTGAGAAAAAATAGCTGTGAAAACAACAGTAGCTAGAACTACATAAGTTTTTTTCATAGGCTAAGGTTTTCAGCTAAATTAGAATTTAATTCAAGCGTTTTAAGAAAATTTTAACAGAGTTGACAAGAGTCATAATCCAAGAATGCTAATTTCGAAATCATCTGATTGTAATACTCCCCTTTTATTGGACCAAAAGGTTATGTTGCTAAGTTAAACATTTTCTTCTTTTAGGCTGCTTTTTGAATTAAAGATTGTTCATAGCGTTCGAGAGGAGACATTTTAATTGA
>Ga0172373_10000982_pt1 | contig 46462 bp, 37 predicted proteins | sample Lak10m_2_FD_114546 | JGI IMG/M metagenome (GOLD analysis project Ga0172373, IMG submission 114546) | Freshwater microbial communities from Kabuno Bay, South-Kivu, Congo - kab_092012_10m | ecosystem: Environmental > Aquatic > Freshwater > Lake | place: Democratic Republic of the Congo... | reverse complement strand
TCCCCGCTTCCTTCACGCCGGCCTCGCGGTTCGACGCTCTGCGGTTCGCTTCGCTCGCTGTGACCAGCTCACGGGTGGACTTTCACCTCCAAGATCGCGCCCATGCCGGGCGCACAAAGAAAGACGGAGCCCGAAGGCTCCGTCTCTACACCGCGACGACGTCGGCGCAACACCGACGCGGGCGGGTCGTGCTCAGCGACGGCGGCGGAGGCCGAGGATCACGAGCGCGAGGGCGCCGAACGCCGGGAACGAGCCCGAAGCGTTGAAGGGGCAGCCGGAGGGCGCGGCCTCGGGCTCGTCGCGGGTGCGGCCACCGTTGTCGTCGTCGTCACCGGGCTCGCCCTCGCCCTCACCCTCACCGCCGCAGACAACGTCAGAGGGGAAGATGCAGAAGTCGCCGCCATCGCAGGTGCCGTTGGTGCAGGTGCCGCCGTCGCCGCACTGCTCGTCGCACTCGCAGGGCGTGGCGCCGCAGGTCGTGCCGAAGAGGGTGCAGTCGATGGCGATGTTGGAGGTCAGCACGAATGTGTCCTCGGCGTCGCCGAGGCAAAGGACGGCGGTGTCTCCAACACAGCTGGACTCGGCGCCGACGGTGCAGGCCGGACCGATGTGATCGACGCAGGTGTCGGTGCCGTCGGCGTTGAGGGAGCAGGTGGCGTCGCCCTGGCACATGACCGCGCCGGCGAGGTTGTCGTCGTTCGGATCCTGGTTCGTGAGGACACCGAAGCCGATGCAGTTGCCACCGACCGGAACCTCGCAGGTGAGGGAGTCGGTCGGACAGCCGGCGCCGGTGCAGCCGAACGTCGCGACGCAGGAGCCGTCGTTGGGGACGCCAAAGGCGTCGCTGCAGGACAGGTCAGACTCGACCGGGGCGGCCGGGTCGGTGACGTTGTCACACAGCTTGACCGTGCCGTCAGCGTTGCAGGACGCGGTGAAGGTCGCCGGATCGCAGGCGGTCTGGGCCGAGGCATTGGCGGACCAGATGGAGGTGACGGCAAGGGCCAGGAGAAGGGCGCGGAACTGCATCGGGTGTCCTCGAAAGACCGCAGGGGTCGGGGCGGGGGTCATCGAACCGGGAGGGGCATGATGCCGTGACCGGGATCATGACCGTGTCGCTGCATGTATGACCGTAGCCGGCGTTGTCGCACCTGCAAGACGGGATCGTGACGATCCGGTGTCCGTCATCTGACCGATGGGGTGCGATCCCGGCCCTGCGATCTCGACCCCGCACCCGCAGGGGCGATGGTCGGCCGCCGCCGCAGTGGGACACGGCGACAGGGACGTGAAAGCGCGCGACGACCGTGGCATGAGCACTGCAGAGCCTGCTGTCATGCGCCACCCCCTCCCCCTCCTCGCCACCGTGCTGGTCGCCCTGCTGGGCCCGACCCTCGCCGGCTGTGAGCTGCTGGTGGGTGGGCTGCCGGCCTCCTTCGAAGACGCCACCGGCGCTCCGGAGGGTGCCCGCGATGGCGCCGCCGCCACGCCCGGCTGCCCGATCGAGGGCATCACCACCACAGGCGAAGAGGTCTGCGCCGTCTGCGACTTCACCGCCGAGCCGATCTGCGGCGTGCCGACGACGGCGATCTGCGAGTCGCGCCAGGACACCAGCGGCCTGCCCTGCGAGCTGTGCCTCACCGACACCGGCGTGGTGCTCTATGACGACTGCCGCCTCGACGCGAGCGCCGACGTCGAGGCCGCCCGCTGTGAGAGCGTCCCGGGGACCAGCGACGGCGAGGCCTGCAGCGCCTGCTTCGACAGCTTCGGCAGCGTCGTCTCCAACACCTGCGCCCCCGCCGCCGACCGCTGCGAGACCATCGTCGCCGAGGACGGCCGCACCTGCTCGTCGTGCACGAGCGACGCCGGCGACACCTTCACCGTCTGCGACACCGTCGACATCGACCCCGCCTTCTGCGTCGCCTGGGGCAACGCCATCGGGCAGTGCGTCGACTGCTTCGACGACACCGGCGCCATCCTCTCGCACGCCTGCACCCCGGCCGACGGCGCCCGCGTCTGCGAGGAGCGCGTGCAGCCCGAGGGTCTGGTCTGCACCGTCTGCTACGACGCCGGCGGCTTCGTCGTCGAGCAGTCCTGCAACGACGGCGTGCCCCAGCTCGAGCGCTGCGAGGAGTTCGTGTTCTCCGAGCAGGTCTGCACCATCTGCGTCGATGGCCGGGACACCCCCACCTTCGTCGACTGCCGCAGCACGATCTGTGAGGGCGCCGTCGACGCCGTCTCCTCGTGCCGCAGCGACGCCGACTGCGCCGTCGACGAGGTCTGCTTCGACGGCACCTGCGCCCGCCTCGACAGCCCCGACGCCCCGCCCGGCGGCGCCGAGGGCAACGCCTGCGAGGCCCCCGCCTGCGTCATGAGCCGCGACGCCGACGGCGCCCTCTGCCGCACCTGCCCGACGAGCGCCGGCGGTGAAGAGACCCGCTGCCTGAGCGCGGCCGTGCTCTCCTGCGAGGTCCTGCCCGAGGGCGATCTGCCGGCCGCCGACGCCGACACCGTCGACGAGAACTTCGGCAACGACGCCAAGGCCCCGCCCGCTGAGCCCCAGGGTCGCCTGTGCGTGCTGTGCCGCGATCGCGAAAGCGGCGACGAGGTCTACCGCGACTGCGACGGCAACGGCGCCGTGCCGCCGCCCTCGTGCAGCGAGATCATCGACGAGGACGGCAGCACCTGCACCGCCTGCTTCGACGCCATCACCGGTGACGCCGTCTTCACGAGCTGCGGCGCCGCCCGCTGCCACGACCGCGAGGACCGCGTCCTCGTCGACGACGCCGGCGCCACCGTCACGCTCGACGGCGGCGAGGCCATCGCGACCTGCGAGCAGTGCCGTGTCGACGGCGCCGACGAGGCCACCTGCCGCCTGCCCGCCCGCTGCGGCGACGGCCTCTTCGCCGACGTCGCCAGCTGCGCCGGCAGCGCCAGCCTCGTCATCGCGCCCCGGCGCTGCGAGAACCCGTGGGAGGCCTTCCGCCAGGGCACCGGGCGCGACGACGACCTCGCCGGCCTGCTCGCCTTCGCCCTCGCCGACCACGACCTCGTCCTGCAGGCCGCCACCACCCGCCCCGGCGACGCCACCTGCACCGACACCTGCGGCTGCGACCGCGGCGACACCATCGAGCTCATCGTCGCCGAGGGCGACCTCGAGCGGGCCCGCACCGTGTTCGCGTCGCTGCTGCGCCCGTGAGAGCGGGGGCCACCTTCACCCTCGTCGCTGCGCTCGCGGCCTGCGAGCTGGCGCTGCCGACGCCGACGCACCTGATCGGGCGGCGGGCGACGACCCCGCTGTCCGACGCCGCCCGGCCCTGGCTCGCCAGTGGCGTGTTCAGGCCCGCGGCGCCCGTCGTGCTCGATGGTCGGCTGGCCCTGCTGGGCGCCCGCCTCGACGACACCGACCGCACGGTGCGGGGGACGGCGTGGCTTCTCGTCGTCGGCGAGCTCGCCGGGCGATTGAAGCCGGAGCTCACCGTCGACGTTGGCGGCGAGCGCCTGGCCGTGCCCCTCGTCGCGGCGCTTCATCCCCTCGAGTGGCGGGCCGGCGACGTCGTCGAGGTCGACTTCGCCGTGACGCCGAAGGCCGGCAGCGGCCCGGTCGCGCTCGGCGTGGCGGACGCGGGGCGGCGCTGGCCCGGCGGCCCCGTCGTCGTCGGCACCCGCAAGGCCACCGGCACGACGCCCCCAGGCGAGGCCGCGGCCCCGCGCCGACGGGCGCCGATCACCGTCGACGGTGTCCTCGACGAGCCCGACTGGCAGCGGGCCGTCCCCGTCACGCTGCGCCCGTGGAAGAGCGGCGCCCCCGTGAGCCAGGCGACGACCCTGCGCTTCCTGTGGGACGACGAATCGCTGTGGGTCGCCTTCGACGTCGACGACGACGACCCGTGGAGCCCGTACCTCCGCCGGGACGAGCCCCTCTACGAGAGCGAGGCCCTCGAGCTCTTCATCGACGCCGACGGCGACGGCGACGTCTACGTGGAGCTGCAGGCGTCGCCGACCGACGTCCACTTCGACGCGGCGTTTGCCGGCGGTGCCCGTCGGGGCATGGACGTCGGCTGGGACGCCCCCTTCGTGACGGCGACGACGGCGCGGCCGGGCGGCTATGTCCAGGAGTGGCAGATCCCGATCGCCAGCCTGCGCGATGTGCCGGTGGGCGGGCTCGCCGGCGCGCGCTGGTCCATCAACGCGTTCCGGCTCGAGCGGCGACGACAGGGCCCCCAGGTGACGACGACGGAGGCGTCGGCGCTGTCGCCGCCGGAGCGTGGTGATTTCCACGCCCTCGACCGCTTCGGCACGCTCGTCTTCCTGCCCTGACGGGCGCCGCCGTCAGCGACGACGACGACGACGACGCAGCAGCGCCACGAGGGCGAGGGCCAGCGGGGCGCCGCTGCCGGCGCTGCAGCCCCCGGTCACCTCGGGCATCGGCACGCCCTCCCCATCGTCGACGTCGTCGCCAGCGAAGGGATCGATCGCGACGGCGCCGTCCACATCCACCTCGTCGACAGCAACGGCGTCGGCGGCGGTCTTGTCGTCGGCGTCGGCGCCGCCGTCGGCGGCGACGGACTGACGGGTCGGGTCCTGCACCTGCCGCAGCGTGAGCGCGTCGAAGCCGAGCTTCTTCGCCGTGGCGCTGCCCGTGAAGGCCTCGCCGGTGTTGTCGCCGAGGCGCACGGTGAGGGCGCCGTCGACGTCGAACAGGCCGAGCGACACGAGCTGGCCGGCGCGGGCCTGCTGGTCGACGACGACCGCGCGCCCCTGCACGACGTAGCGGGCCTGCCGCGACGTCGACACCGACGGCACCTGGGCGAGCACCTCGACGCGACCGCGGGCCTGCGCCGTCCAGGTGATGCTGTTGTCGTCGGTGGCGGCGGCGACGGCGTGGGTGAAGCGGGCGCGACCGCCCGAGCCCGACGACAGCGCGTACCAGAAGGCGGCGTTGCCGGCGGCGGTGGCGCAGGCGCCATCCTCCTGCACGACGAGCTCGGCGCCCGAGAGCGTGCACGGACCGGCCGGCAGCGGCGGCCGGGTCGGCGGCGCCTCGTCGATGGCGGGCGGCGCGGCGCCGGCGGGGACGACGGCGAGGGCGTCGACAACGACGCGCTTCCTGGCCTGCGCGCTGCTGGCGACGGTGTCGAGGAAGGTGACGTTGCCGAGGACCTCGGGGACGAGCTCCGCCGTCGCGACCTTGACCCAGCGCCGCGACGTCGTCGCCGTGCCGGTGGACTGGGCGAAGGTCACGCGCTCGACGCCGCGGGCGCTCTTCACGCTCGCCTGCACGGCGGTGGCGGTGGCGCCGGCGGGGACCGACGCATAGAGGTCCCAGCTGCCGGCGACGTCGACGGCGACGCTGAAGCGGGCCGTGTTGTCGGGCGTGGTGCCCACGAAGGTCTCGGTCCACCAGTGGCCGGAGCCCTCGCCGGTGGACTCGCGGTGCCAGTAGCGGGGCGTGCCCGCCTTGCTGAAGCAGGGGCCGTCGTCGTCGAGGACGCCGCCTTCGGCGGGGATCCAGGCGCAGGCCTGCGGCCGCGTCGGCGTGCCCGAGGGTCCGCGGTTGAGCGACACATGGACCTGCCCGCGTCCGAGGTTCTCGGCGCCGTCGATGACCTCGGGGACGACGGCGTTGCCGGCGTAGGCGCCGCCGGTGCCGCTGCCGCCGATCACGGCGTCGCGGTGGATGGCCCAGTGCAGGTGGGGCGTCGAGAACGACAGACAGGAGCGCTGGCCCTGACACGAGCCGCCGAGGGTGCCGAGGGCCTCGCCCTTCTGCACGCGCTGCCCCTCGACGACGGCGATGCTGTCGAGGTGGGCGTAGATCGACGTGTAGCGGTGGCCGTCGAAGGCGTCGTCGTGCTCGAGGATGACGCGCTGGCCGTAGTTGGCCCAGCCGCTCGTCGCCCAGCCGGCCTTGATGACGGTGCCCGACACCGGCGCCACTACCGGCTGACCGTGACCGTGGCGGGGGTGATCGGGGAGCGTGAGGTCGAGGGCGAAGTGATCGTTCGCCTTGTGGGTGACGTTGCGATCGCGGTGCAGGCTCGAGCCGGCCGAAGGCCCGTAGCCCGACAGGATGTGGACCGACTCGCCGGCCGGGAAGGGCCAGCTCAGCTCCACCGTCGGCGGAAAGGGCGCGGCCCCGGTGCCCGGCGGGGTGAGGGCGCTGGCCGGGCCCGCCAGCAGCGTCGCCGCGATCACCATCATCGAAGTGGGCGTGCTCGTCGTCGTCCGCATCGGAATCTCCGCTCTGGTCCCGTGGATTGACGTATCAGTCAACACACAAAACAATGCGTGAAACCGCGTTGGCAAGCCATCCGCTGACAGGAGGATGAATCGCCGTTCGGCGGGACCGACCCGCCTGGAGGGTCAGGCGGCGGCGCGGCGGAGGCGCCAGAGGGTCGCGAGGTCTTCGTGGACGTCGCCGGTCTGGGGGTCGACGAGCCAGTCCATGGCGAGCTTCTCGGGGACGGTGATCACGCCGGGCGCCTGGAAGGTGCCAAAGACGACGTCCCAGATGGGCGACGTCACGCCGTGGTTGAGGCGCGGATTGCCGAAATGGTGATGAAAGTGGTGGCGGCGCAGATAGCGGCCGACGGCGCCGACGCCGCGGTGGGTGTGCAGGCGGCGGTGCAGCACCTCGTAGGCGACGTACATGCCGACGAAGCCGACGGCGAAGGGGACGGCCACCTCGATGGTGAGGACGGCGCCGACGAGGCCGGTGATCGCGGCGCTCATCACGACGGCGACGAGCCCCTTCTTCCACGTCGGCGCGAAGTAGCCGCCCTCGCTGTGGTGGCGCGTGTGCTCGACGGAGAAGAAGTTCGGCATCGTGCGGCGGTCGTGGCCGAGGAAGCGGTGCAGGACGTACTCCAGCAGGCTCCACAGCATGATCCCCGTCGCCCCGGCCAGCAGCTGCGCTCCGCTCATGTGATCACCTCGCTCGGCACCGTCTGGTGATATCATGAACGACTTTCACGCTTTTTCAAGCCAGTCCGGATGAGACAGCCCCCGGGCGCGCTTGCCGTCGCCGCATCCGCCGGGGAACCCTGCGACCATGCGTCTCCGTCGCGCCGCTGGCCTCGTGATCTCGCTCTCCCTGCTCGGCCCCGCCGCGCTGGCCCAGGCTCCGGCCGAGGCGCCGGCCGCGAAGGCCCCGAAGAAGCCCGCGCCGAAGGCCGCGAAGCCCGGCGCGCCAAAGGCGCCGAAGCCCGCAGCCACACTGGCGAAGCCGGTGACGCCGCCGCCCGCGACGACGGAGCCCCCCGCCGCGGCCGTCGACGCCGCCGCGGTCGCCGTCGACGCCACCGCCGCGGCACCAGCGACGACGACGCCAGCGCCCACCGCGGCGCCCACGTCGGCGGCCACTGCCCCCGTCGCCACCACGACCCCCGCTGCGGCAACGCCTGCCGCCGCGACCCCCACCGAGGCCCCGACGCCGGCGACGCCGACCGTCCCCGACGCCCCGGCGGCGCCGGCCCCGGAGCGGCGTCTCGTCGCCGTCCTCGACCTCAAGGGAGGCGAGGGCGCTGCCGCCCAGGCCGGCGCGTTGACGACGATGCTGACCGCCGAGGTCTCGGCCCAGGACGGCTACCGCGCCGTGAGCCGCAACGAGCTGCAGGCCCTCCTCGCGCACCAGTCGACGGCCCAGCTCGTCGGCTGCGACGAGCCGCGCTGCATGGCCGACGTCGCCCACCTCGTGAACGCGGACTTCGTCGTCTCCGGCAGCGTCGAGAAGCTCGAGGGCGCCACCGTCGTCGGCCTCACCCTGATGCATGCCGGCGGCGACGGCGCCGACGGCTCCGGGGGGGCCACCATCGTCGGCCGCCAGGAGACCGCCTGGCGCGGCAGCGACGACGAGCTGCTGCTCGTCATGCGCCCGCTCGTCCAGCGCCTCTTCGACGCCGCCAACGCCCACACCCACGTCGGCGCCGTCGAGGTCTTCGTGCCCGAGGGCGCGCACCTCGTGCTCAATGACAAGGACCTCGGCACCGCGCCGGTCACCGCCATCCGCGACCTGCCCACCGGCGTGCACCGCCTGCAGATCGCGAAGGACGGCTATGCCAACGAAGTCGTCGACCTCGTCGTGAGCCGCAACGAGACCACCATCGTCCGCGTCGACCTCGAGGAGATCCCCCTGCTCGAGCAGCCGTGGTTCTGGGCCACCGCCGGTGGCGTCGCCCTCGTCGCCGCCGGCACCGCCGCCGGCATCACCACCTATGCCCTCGTGACGGCGACGCCGCCGCCCTCCCGCGTCGTCCTCGGCGTCAAGGAGTAGGCCCCGTCTGCGGACGGGCGCACGGCGCGCCGACGAAAAAAGCCCCGGCATCACCGGGGCTTTCTTCATCGTGCCGTGAAGGCCGCAGGTCTCAGCCGACGGGCTTGTCGACGGCCTTGCCGGCGTCGACCCAGCCCTTGATGCCGGCGCCGAGGACGGCGACGTCGGACCAGCCCGCCGTCATCGCCCGCTTCGCCGCCGTGTGCGAGGCCGTGCACTTCTCGTTGGCGCAGTAGAAGACGACCGGCGTGGCCTTGTCGGCCGGCAGGAGCGCGAGGTCGTACTCCGACGCCGACGGCAGCAGGACCGCGGTGGGGATGACGCCCATCTTGTCGCGGGTCGACTTGCCGTTGGCGTCGAAGACGGCGAAGGGCTTCTTGTCCTTCTTCAGCGCGTCGAGGCCCACCTGGACCTGATCGACGGTGACGAGCTTGAAGCTGGCCTCCGCCGTCGTCTTCTGCGCCGGCGCGGCCTTGTCGGTGTTGGCGGCGACCACCGTGGTCTCCGCCGAGGCGCTCTGGTGACCGCTGCAGGCCAGCACGGCCGGGGCGGCGAGAGCGGAGACGGCGACGGCGAGGGCGACACACGACATCTTCATGGGGACTCCTGGGGAGGGGCGGTGGTGGGGACCCGGCGGGTCACACCTCGTCGGCCTCTTTCTCGTTGTTTTTCATGGTCCTGGCGAGCACCCAGAGCGCCGTCCCCACCGGCAGCACGATCACGAGCCCGAAGGCGATGACCGGGAAGATCAGGTCGTACAGGTTGGGCTCGGCGAGGCGCTGCACCGCACCCTGCTGGGCGGCCGGAGCCCCCAGGTTCGGGTCGACGCGGGCGAGGAGCGAAGCGAGGGTCGCCATCACGGACATGGGCAGCCTTCTAGGAACTCACCGGCAGCATGACAAGGCGGGGCGGACCCGGGGTCCGTTTCCCTTTTCTTGTCGACCCGTTGCGCCGGGTGCTACTTCCCGACGGAGGCGACGTGTGTCGCCTACGGATTGATCCGGCGGGGAAAGCCCCGCCTGTGTGGAGGCGCGATGGCCGGCACCATCATCGGCATCGACCTGGGAACGACGAACTCCTGCGCAGCGGTCGTCGAGGACGACGGCAACGTCAAGGTCATCCCCTATCGCGGCGGCGAGACGACGATCCCGTCCATCTTCGCCATCGACGACAAGGGCAACGAGCTCGTCGGCTACGAGGCCAAGCGGCAGTGGCTGCTGAACCCGCGCCGCACGGTCTATGGCGCGAAGCGCCTCGTCGGGCGCGACTACCAGTCCGGCTTCGTCAAGAAGATGAGCGAGTACTTCGCCTACGAGATGAAGCCCGGCGACGAGGGCAACGTCAAGATCGGCCTCGGCAACCAGGAGTTCAACCTCCAGCAGGTGTCGTCGAAGATCCTCAACACGTGCCGCACCGTCGCCTCGGACTACCTCCGTCGCCCGATCAACAAGGCCGTCGTCACCGTCCCCGCCTACTTCAACGACAAGCAGCGGCAGGCGGTGAAGGAGGCCGGCGACATCATCGGTCTCGAGGTGGTGCGCGTCATCAACGAGCCGACGGCCGCGGCGATGGCCTACGGCATCAAGCGCAACCTCAACCAGACCGTCGCCATCTACGACCTCGGCGGCGGCACCTTCGACGTCTCCGTGATCGACATCCGCGGTCGCACCTTCGAGGTCCGCGCCACCGGCGGCGACATCTTCCTCGGCGGCATCGACTGGGACAACGCGCTCATCGCCTACGTCATCGACGACTTCAAGCAGAAGCACGGCCTCGATCTCTCGACGGATCCGATCGCCATGCAGCGCATCAAGGACCTCGCCGAGCGCACGAAGATCGACCTGTCGTCGCGCACCGAGGCCCCGTTCTCGATCCCCTTCGTGACGATGACCCCCGAGGGCACGCCCCTCGACATCAACATGGTCATCACCCGCAAGCTCTACGAGCAGCTCACGGAGCCCATGGTGCGGCGGACCATCGAGATCGCCGACATGGTGATCAAGGACGCCGGCATCACCGTGGGTCAGCTCGACGAGCTGCTGCTCGTCGGCGGTCAGACCCGTTGGCCGGCCGTGCAGAAGGCGGTCCTCGAGTTCTTTGGCCGCCCCGCCGCCAAGAGCGTCCACCCCGACGAGGCCGTCGCCGTCGGTGCGGCGCTCTACGCGCACTCGCTCGAGACCGACGCCATCGATCAGAAGGTCCAGCTCCTCGACGTGATCCCGATGGCCATCGGCATCGAGCGCGCCGACGGCAAGCTGCACGAGATCTTCAAGCGCAACGCGAGTGTGCCGAACCAGAAGTCGCTGGTCTTCACGACCAGTGAGGATGAGCAGGAAGAGCTCATCATGCGCATCTACCAGGGCGACAAGCTCGACCATGCGCAGAGCAACGAGCTGCTCGGCGAGTTCACCTTCTCGGGCATCCGCAAGGGGCCCCGCGGCAGCGTGAAGGTCGAAGTCATCTTCGACTGCAACGTCGAGGGCATCCTCACGATGTCGGCCCAGGACAAGGACACCGGCAAGGGCATGAAGACGACCGTGAAGGTGCAGGCCTCGAAGTAGGGTCGCGCCCACCGTCGACACCGCGAGGCGCCCCACCCGGGCGCCTCGCGCTTTCTGGGCGTCTGCTACAGTCAGGCCGTGCGCCGGCCCCCCGTCCTCGCTGTCCTGCTGCCGCTCCTCGTCGGAGTGCCCGGCTGTGGCCTGTTCGGGCTCTCGGTGGCCTGCGCCGACGACACCAACTGTCCCGCCGACCTCGTGTGCGTCGCCGCCCGCTGCGTCGAAGACGACGACGGCCGACGCCCCGACGGCCGCGAAGGGGAAGGCGAGGGCGAAGGTGAGGGCGAGGGCGAAGGCGAAGGCGAGGGCGAGGGTGAAGGCGAAGGCGAAGGCGAGGTCCTCGTCGGTCCGAGACCGCTCAAGCCGTGCGGCCAGAACGCTGGCGACGGCTGCACCGACGTGGATCGTGCCAGCGGCAACCGCTGCAGCGCCGACTGCGAGGTCGAGGCCTCTCGCTGCGGCCTCGCGGTGCCGTCGACGTTGCCCGCGAGCGCCGCGGTCGTCGGCGGCGACGACAACGCCGGGGCGCGCTGCTTCGTCACCATCCAGGCGGCCATCGACGCCATCGCCGTCGGCGAGACCATCTATGTCGGACCGGGGGACTACAATGATGAACCCTTTCCGTTGCGGCTGAAGGGCCCGCTCATCGGGGCGAGCCCCGTGCAGACCCAGATCGGCTCGACGACGGTCGCGTCGACGTTGATCACCTTCGCGGCCGATGCCGTGATCGCGCAGGTCACCCTGAGGGGCGGACCGGACACCAACTTCTCCGTCCGGCTCGAAGGGGCAGTCCGCCGGGTGATCACGGTGCGGGACGTCGACCTCTCGCCATCCGCCAACGCGGTCTTTGTCGGCGACAGCACCCATGATCTCACGATGGAGCGGGTGCAGTTCAACGCCATCGGTGGCGACGCGCTCTTTGCGTCGTCGACGGCCGCCGGAGCGTCCGTCACCATCCGCGACTCGGTCTTCAACCAATCGAGCATCGCCGTCGTCGGCGACGCCACCATGACCCTCGAGCACAACAGCGTGCCCGGCAACAATGGCAGCACCGGGTGGAGCTTCAACAGCCCCGGCCTCGACAGCGAGCTCCGCCGCAACCACCTCCAGGGGGCGCCCTGCCAGGTCGTCGTCAACGTCGGCGCCGGCACCCACATCTTCCGCGAGAACCTCTTCGAGCAGATGAGCACCTTCGGCTGTCGCGCGATCCAGATCGGCGAGACCGCCAACGTCACCCTGAAGCGCAACGGCGACGACCTCCCCAACCGCTTCGTCGGCAACCAGCGCGACCTCGACGTGCGGAGGGCCGCCGCCCTCGACGCCACCGGCGTCGAGTGGAGCAACGCCGATCCCTGCGACGGGATCAACCTCGTGGCAGGTGCATCCGTCGTCACCGACGTCGGTACCTGCAGCCCCCCTTGAAAGCCCGCTCCAGGAGACTGCGTGTCGTCCACGTTGCTGTTGTTGTCTCTCGCGCTTGCGACCCCTGAAACGGGTCGGGTCCTCGTCATGGACTTCGAAGGAGTCAGTGTCGACGCCGCCGACGCCGACGCCGCGACCCGCGTGGTGGCCGCCGCGGCCGCCGAGGTCGAGGGCGTCAGCGTCATGAGCGCCGCCGACATCCGCCGCCTCGCGGCCCTCGAGGCGGACCGCCTGAACGCCGGCTGCGAGCAGGACGCCAGCTGTCTGGCCGAGATCGCCGGCGCCATGGGCGCCGAGCAGGTCCTCTTCGGCTCGCTGAGCCGCCTCGGCTCGACGACGACCGTGGTCCTCTCCCTCTACGACGCCCGCACGACGAAGGTGGTCCGCCGCTCCTTCGACGTCACCGACGCCGGCACCCTGCCCCCGCTGCTGCGCACGGCGACCGCGGAGCTGCTCGGCGGCACGGTCGAGGCGCCTGCGCCGAGCCCCCGCGGCTCGTCGGCCGGCATCATCACGCTGGGCACGGGGCTTGGCCTCGTCGTCGTCGGTGGCGCGGCAGCCGGGATCGCCGAGCTGATGGTGCAGAATCCCGACGGCGACGGCGCCGCCAAGGCGACCTGGCAGAACGTGGGCCTCGGGGCACTCGGCGGCGCCGCCCTCGGCCTCGTCGTCGCCGGCGTCGGCGGCGCGATGATGGCGGGGGGCCTGTGATGCGCGCGCTCAGCATCATCGCGGTCCTCGTCGTCGCCAGCATCCTGCAGTCCTGCGGGTTGCTCGGCCTGCAGGTCGCCTGCCGCGACGACATCAACTGCCCGGGCGAGCAGCAGTGCATCGACGGCCTCTGCCGCGTGGCCGGTGAGGGCGAAGGCGAAGGTGAAGGTGAAGGTGAAGGTGAAGGTGAAGGTGAGGGCGAAGGTGAAGGTGAGGGTGAGGGTGAGGGCGAGGGTGAGGGCGAGGGCGAAGGTGAAGGCGAGGGCGAGGGCGAGGGTGAAGGTGAAGGCGAGGGCGAGGGTGAGCCCTTCGGCGATGCGCACGTCCGGCTGCCCTGCAACGTCCGTCCATCGCCTGCCTGTGCCGACACAAACCTCGTCGGTGGCGATGGCTGCAGTGCCGCGTGCGAGGCCGAGGTCGCGGCGTGCGGGGTGTCGGTGCCGCCGGCGTTTGCGACCACGGGCGCCATCGTCGGCGGGACCATCGGCGGCCGCTGTGTCGCCACCATCGCCGACGCCGTCGCGAGCGGGGCCTCGGCCATCTACCTGACCGCCAGGAACCACCCGCTCGGTGCCGCCGTGACCCTGCCGGCCCTGCTCACGGGCGCAGGCACAGGCGCGGTCATCGAGGTCGCCGGCGGGGCCACGCTGCGCTTCGGTGCGGCGGGCGGCACCATCTCGCATGTCAGGATCAGGGGCGGCGACCGCCTCGTGACGGTGCCGTCGGTCATCGGCAACAACGTGATCGCCGAAGTCCGCGATGTCCGCATCGAGACCAGCGACACCGCGATCTTCGTCGAACAGGCGGCGGGCCCGGTGCAGGTCGTCATCGACCACGCCCACATCATCGGCAGCGGCACGATCGCCAACGCGATCTTTTCCGCCAGCTCGGTGACGGGCTCGACGGAGCTGCGTGACAGCACCCTCGACGAGGCGCCCGTCGACCTGCTCGGCAACACCACGATGCGCCTGGAGCGCTGTCAGGTGCGGACAACGTCGTTCAATCGCCTCGAGCCGTCGACCCCGACGCGGGCGGTGACCCTCGTCGACAACCGTTTCGTCCAGAGCAGCTCGTGCACGGAAGAGGCGCTGATTCTCGGCGGAACCGCAACCCTTCGCACCAACAGATTCACGGGCTTCTCCTGCCCCCGGGGCGCCCTCCGCATCGACGCGACGGCGGCAGCGGTGACCTTCGACATCCCGGTCAACCGTTTCACTGCCAACAGCGTCGACCTCGACGTTGGCGCGCCGATCACGATCAACGCCGCCGGTACGGTCTTTTCGGCCGCCAACGCCTGTGACCGCATCGTCGTGATTGACGGCGCCTCGGTCATCACCGACGACGGCACCTGCACCCCCTGAAGGACCCATGCGCAACGACCCCATCATCCTTGACGATCGCGCCGCCGCGCTCGCCCGCTATCCCCATGCCCGGGTGGTCGGCGACATGGTCTACGTGAGCGGCATCAGCTCCCGCCGCCCCGACAACACCTGGGACGGCGTCACGATCCACCCCGACGGCCGCGTCGAGAAGGACATCACGGCCCAGACGGCGGCCGTGCTGAACAACATCCGCGTCATCCTCCAGGCCGCCGGCGCCGACCTCAAGGACGTCGTCGACATCACGGTGTTCCTCGTCGACATGCGCGACTACGCCGGCATGAACGCCGTCTGGAATACGCACTTCACCGACAAGGTCACGGCGCCCGCGCGCACGACGGTGGCCGTGCACCAGCTCCCCCACGAGAACCTGCTCGTCGAGATGAAGGCAGTGGCCCTGCTGCCGGCGGCGCGGAGGAACGGATGAACGTCAGCTCCGGGATGCACGACCGCATCGCCGACACCCTCTTTGTCGCCGAACGCGAGCGCGTCGCCATCGCGCGCCCCAGCGACAGCCAGGTGCTCGACGTCGAAGACGCCTACGCCATCCAGCAGAAGAACGTCGAGCGTCGGCTCGCCGGCGGCGCGCGCCTTGTCGGGCGCAAGATCGGCATCACGTCGAAGGCCGTGATGGACTGGCTTGGTGTCAAGGAGCCCGACTTCGGCGCGCTCCTCGACGACATGATCGTCGACGACGGCGGCGTCTGCCCGGTGGCCGGGCTGCTGCAGCCGCGGGTCGAGGGCGAGATCGCCTTCGTGCTCAAGCGCGACCTCACCGACCCACGCACCACCGCCGTCGACGTCGTCGCCGCCACCGACTGGATCTGCGCCGCCATCGAGATCATCGACTCGCGCGTGAAGGACTGGCAGATCACGCTGGTCGACACCGTCGCCGACAACGCGTCGTCGGCGCGCTTCGTGCTGTCGTCGACGAAGGCGTCGCTGGACGGGATCGACCTCGCGCTCGCGGGCTGTGCCCTGCGCAAGAACGGCCGCGTGGTCTCGACGGGAGCCGGCGCGGCCTGCCTCGCCCACCCGGTGAACGCCGTGGTGTGGCTGGCACGCACGCTGGCCAGGCTCGGCACCCCGCTGCGCGCCGGCGATGTCGTGCTGTCGGGGGCGCTGTGTCCGGTCGTGCCGGTGGCCGCCGGCGATGTCATCGACGTCGACGTCGCCCACGTGGGCCGCTGTCGCGTCCGCTTCGCCTGAGCCGCCGCGCGCCGCCCTTGATGGGTTGAGCGGTCCGCTGACGCGGGTGATCCGTCGTCCTGACGACGGCCCCGCTTGCCCGATCGTCGGTGGGACCGCACACCGGCGCCCATGGCACCCCGGACCATCGCCCGCACCCGGCACCTCGACGACGCGGGCGCGCCACGCTTCACCAACCGGCTCACACAGTCGACGTCGCCGTACCTGCGCCAGCACATGCACAACCCGGTCGACTGGTGGCCCTGGGGCGACGAGGCCTTCGCCGAGGCCCGTCGACGGGATGTGCCGGTGTTCCTGTCGGTCGGCTACGCGACCTGTCACTGGTGCCACGTCATGGAGGAGGAGTCCTTCGAGGACGAAGACATCGCCGCGCTGCTGAACGCGCGCTTCGTCTGCGTGAAGGTCGACCGCGAGGAGCGCCCCGACGTCGACGACATGGCGATGGCGGCGGTCCAGGCCCTCACCGGGCGTGGTGGCTGGCCCGCCAGCGTGTGGCTCACGCCCGGGACCCGTCGACCGTTCTTCGCGGGCACCTACCTTCCGCCCCACGACGGCGACCGCGGGGTGCGCGTCGGCTTCACGTCGATCCTGCGCCGACTCGACGAGACCTGGCAGCACGACCGCGACCGCATCGACGCCAGCGCCGACGGCATCGCGCGAGAGCTCGCGGCGCAGCTGCGGGCACCGAAGCCCGGCGACGTGCCGGGCCCGTCGATCACCGACGACGTCGTCGCCTTTTGCGGGGCCCGCTTCGATGCCCGCTTCGGCGGACTCGCTGGCGGACCGAAGTTCCCGTCGCAGACGCCGCTGCGGCTGCTGCTGGCGCACACGGCGCGGACCGGACGCCCCGAGGGGCAACAGATGGCCCTCACGACGCTGCGGGCCATGCTGCGCGGCGGCTTCTTCGATCTCCTCGGTGGCGGCTTCCACCGCTACAGCGTCGACGAGCAGTGGCATGTGCCCCACTTCGAGAAGATGCTCTCCGACAACGCCCTCCTCGTCCTGCCGCTCGTCGAGGCGTGGCAGATCACGGGCGACCCGACTTTCGAAGACGCCGCCCGCGCCACCCTCGGCTTCATGGACGAGGAGCTGTCGCATGCCGACGGCGCGTTCATCGCCGCCACCGACGCCGACAGCGCCACACCGGGCGGCGGGCGCGCCGAGGGCTGGTCGTTCACGTGGACGCCCGCCGAGGTCGAGGTCGAGCTCGAGGCCGCCGGCTTCAGCCCCGTCGACATCCGCGTCGTCTGCGCCGCCTGGGACATCGGCCCGGGCGGCCACCTCGACGGGCGCTCGGTCCCCCGCCTGCGCTTCTCGCTGAAGGAGACGGCGACGCGGGTGGGTCGCCCCGTCGACGCGCTGACGTCGCTCCTCGAGCGCGCCCGGCTCGTGCTGCGCACGGCCCGTCGGGAGCGGCCGGCGCCCTTGAAGGACACGCTGGTGATCGCGGCCTGGAACGGCCTCGCCATCTCGGCCTTCGCCTTTGCCGGCTTCGCGCTCGGCGACGACGCCCTCGTGGCCCGTGCCGTCCGCGCCTTCGACGCCATCATGGCCTCGCACCGCGCGCCCGATGGGCGCCTGTGGCGCACGGGCCCCGGTGTGCCGGGCACCCTCGAGGACCACGCGAGTCTCTGTCGTGCCGCGCTCGACCTCTTCGAGGCCACCGGCGCGCTGCGCTTCCTCACCGCCGCTCGCGCCCTCGACGACGTGCTCGCGCGCCACTTCGAAGACCGCGACGGCGGCGGCTTCTTCCGCACCGCCGACGACGCCGAGGTCCTGCTCGCGCGCGAGAAGCCCGGCGAGGACGGCGCCGAGCCCTCGGGCAACTCGGTGCATGCCGAGAACCTCGTGCGGCTCGCGCTGCTTACCGACGACGATCGCTCCCGCCGCCGGGCCGACGCCACGATGCGGGCCTTCGGCCAGCGCCTGCAGAAGACGCCGATGGCGCTGACGGCGATGCTGGCTGCCATCGAACTCGACGAGGCCGGTCGCGAGCTCGTGATCGCCCTGCCCGCAGACGGCGTCGACGACGAGGGGCGTCAGCTGCTCGAGGTGCTGCGTCGCCGCTTCATCCCGTCGCGCGTGCTGCTGTGGCTGCGCGGTGACGACGAGGCGGTGCAGGCCGCCCTGCCCCCCACCCGCGGGCGCGCCGCCCGGGAGCGAACGCAGGTCTTTGTCTGCGAAGGCGGCGCGTGTCGGCTGCCGGCGACGACATCGCGCGCGCTGCTCACCGCGCTGGCGGGACGCTGAACAGGACCGGGGCTACTCCCGGCGCCACGAGCGCAGCGCCGTAACGTCGAAGACAGGCGAGTCGGGAGGCTGATTCACCGTCGCGTTGAGGTGCTGGTCGAACTGCCAGTCGCGCAGCCCCGGTGGGCGATAGCTCCGCACGTCGGGGCGATCCTGCCGCCATTGGGTGTAGACGGGCATCCACCCCAGCACGAGGCTGCCGCGGAAGCGGTGGACGGCGTCGCTCCAGTTCTCCATCAAGCGCATCGCACCGGTGAGGCCACCACCGCTCGTGCCGACGTTGCGGACGTCCTTCGGGCCCACGAAGACGCCGCTGGCGGCGAGGCCGGTGAGGACGAGCATGTGGTACTGCGTCGACGACGCCTCGCGGATCGGGTTGAGGCCGATGCGCAGTCGCCCATCGGCGGTGTTGACGCCCCAGCGGCTGCCGTGGTCGGACCAGCTGTTCGACAACGTCGTCACGGTGTCGCCGGCGACCATGAACGGGATCCAGTCGGTCGCCTTGCGCCCCGTCTGCACCCGCTCGATCTCCGAGGTCCGATTCACGTCGCCGACGATGTAGAGCGGCACATTGGTGACGAAGTTCAACCCGTCTTCAAGCTGCCCCTCGCCGCCGTTGCGGGCCGAGCTCAGCTCGGGGTGACAGCGCTGGTTGCCGGCGTTGCCACAGCGTCGCGCGTTGAAGTTGAGGCTGCGCCCGTTGATGAGCCGGACCGCCGTCGGCCGCACCGCCGCAAAGGGACCATCGACGAGGGAGTAGCGCCGACAGTCCGGCACCGTGAAGGTCGTGACCATGCCGCCGGGGGGCGGCGCGACGATGTCGTCGGGTAGCACCGCCGGCGCGACTGGCGCCGGCTCGGGCGGCGACATCAACGTCGGGCGGGTCGGCGCGTCGACGCCGCGCTCGAAGCGGTCGAGGACCCCGTTCTGTGCGAAGGGCGCGGCAAAGCCAGACGCGAGCGCGCCGCTGGTCGCGATGACCTCATCGGCTTCGAGGAAGCGATGACCGACCACCTGGGCCAGCGCCGTCGCGGACTCGTCGGAATCGGCGCCACAGAGCGGATAGGGCAAAGGCCCCGTCGTCGAGCGGCCCTCGTTTGGGGCCTTCGGCTGGGCCCGGCGGCGCCCGAGGATGCCGATGTCGTCGACGACCGGCGACGGCGGCGGGGCAGCGGCACCGTCGGGGAAGGGCAACGACAGCATCGACCCGCGCCAGGTGTTGCCGACCCAGATGGTGCCGTTGAAGCGCTCCCACAGGCAGCCCTCGCAGAAGTAGGAGCCGAGCTCACCAGGCGTCTTGTCGGCGAGGGCTTCCTGCAAGGCGTGGAGGTTGACGTTGAGCGGGAGGATGTCTTCCTGGGGCGGGTTCGGGTTCGCGAAGCGGGTGTCGCTGTGGCTGTGGGTGTCCTTGAAGCCGGTGCGCGTCGACTCGAGAAGGGCGAGCCGCATCCGTCGCCGGAACTGCAGCGTGTTGCTGTCGCGCTCACAGAGCCGACCGCGCTCCCAGCCCTCGGCGCCAGACTGGTAGGTGAGGGTGGCGCCATCGCCAGGCAGCGGTGAGCCGGGCGCGGGAAAGCCGGTCGGGACGTCGACGGTGCCGCTGTCGGTGCTCACCCGCAGGAAGGGCCGCGGCACGGCGGGCGCGAGGTCGTTGTCGCCGACGTCATCGATGCCTGGGATGGCGCCAGCGTCGCTGCGGCCACCGCAGAAGCCGACGCTCGACGGGCGCGGCGCCGTGGGGTCGTCGCGATCGGAGGGCAGGCGGTTGTCGGTGAGGCGGACGCCGGGGAACCAGTAGGTGGAGTCCGCGTCGCCAGCATCGAGGGCGACGGGAATGATGGCGCCATAGGAGACGACCGCCGGCGGATCGACGTCGAGGTCACCCGAGGGGTTGAGCACGCGACCGAACTGCAGGCCCGGCCCGCGCGGCTGCAGACGGGCGCCAACGCCGTCGGCCTGGTCGCGATCGACGAAGCCGTAGAAGCTGAAGCGCCGCGGCGTCGGTGACGCCCGCAGCGGGGCCCGGCGGCTCCACTTCGCATTGGCGAGGCGGCCATCGGCCGACTCCTCGAGGGCGCGGCGGATGTCGGACTGACCGACCTGGAGCGGGCTCGTGCCCTCGACGCCCTCGCGGCCCATCGCGGGCACCGCCGTCGTGAACTCGCCCGGATGATCCGACCAGATGGGGATGCCCGGCCACGGTCCGTCGTCGACGACCTGGGCGGGGCTGTTGTTGGCGCCGGGGTCCTTCACGTACCAGACGCCATCGATGATGCGGATCTGCGCCTTGTCAGCAAGCTTGTTGCGCGAGAAGCCCGCCGGATCTCGACCGGCGAGCACGGGCTCGACGAGGAAGCGATTGTTGGGGCGCGACGACGACGCGGTCATCTGCTGCAGAACGGTGCGACCATCGGCAGCCCAACCGAGATGCGTGAAGCGCACCGGCGGATCGACGGGGAGGGTGAGTTCCTGCACCTCATGGTCGGTGTCCTGCACACGGCCGATCCAGCGACCGAGGGCGAAACTGCGCCAGCCACCGGGGCAGGTCGCGTCGATGCAGCCACTCTGGCCCCGCAACGTCAGGGGCGACAGCACGCGCTCATCGAAGAGCCGATCGGGCGCGCCGGCGACCTGGCTGCCGGGGGCACGATTGCCGACGATGCCGACGTCGCCACCGCCGAAACCGCAGCGGCCATCGGCACCGTGCAGGATGCGCTCGACGGCGGTGATGCGCGTATCGAGTCGCACCGCGTGGTCGCCGGTGAAGAACGGGTTGGCGGTGACTGGCGCGCCGCTGAGGCAGAAGCGCCCGTTGGCGTGCATGCGTCCGCGCATGAGGACGGGATCGTTGAGCGTCGCGATCTCGATGAGGGGGAGGTCGGCGAAGACGAAGAACTGGAAGAGGGCGATGCGCCCGAGCGACAGCGTCTGCTCGGCGCGACAGACGGCGCCGGTGCCCTCGCGACGGGCCTCGAAGCGCATCTCGATCGTCTGGAGCTTCACCTCGAGGCCGGCGAAGGGTCCGGTCGTGATCATCTCGAGGGGCTGCGGATCGAGCAGGGGGCGCTCGGGGATGACGAGGTCCTCGGGGCGGGTCTCGAAACCCGGTGGCGTGATGCGCGGCAGGAAGGAGCGCAGCTCGGCCTGCATCTGCGACTCGGGCACGTCCTCGAGGGTGTTGCGGGAGAGGAAGCCCTGGCCGAGTGCGGCGAGCTGACGGCCCATGCCGTCGCAGGCATAGAAGGTGCGCCGCCGCTCGATCATGGCCCCCGACGTCTGGGCGCCACCAAGGACGATGGCGAGCAGGCCACCCATCGCCACGCCGAGGAGACCCAGCAGGAGCAGCACCATCAACATCGAGTAGCCACGTCGACGCATCTGTGTCCTCACAGGAAGAGCAGCAGGTTGCGGAGATACGCCCGGCCACCGACGACGCGCGCCTCGGGCCCGCGGCGGCTCTGCCCATCGAGCACGGCGACGTCGAGGGCGCGCTCGGCGCGAGGCAGGGCCACGACGACGGCGATATCGAGCATGCGGATCAACACCCGGTCGATGTCGACGGCGTCGAGGCCGGCCGGGATGCGCGCCACCCGGATGTCGTCGGCGGGGCCGGCGTTGATCCACTCGTCGGTGCGGGTGTCGGCGTTTTCGCGCAGGGCGCCGTCGAAAGGAGAAAAGTCGTAGCCGACGGCGACCTGCAGATCGAGCACGCCCTCGAAGAGGGTGCGCTCCTCGATGGCTCCGCGCGTGCGCAGCCGCTCCACAAGGCGACCGGGGCGGCCGCCGCCGGCGGGCTCGAAGCGCCACTCCCGCGCCCGCACGAAGGCGATCTGCCCGCCGACCCACTGCTCGAGATCCTCGCGACCGCCGACGTCGATGAAGCGGTCGGCCCCGACGAGCAGGCCATTGGGCGCAAGGCCGGTCCCGGTGCCGACGAGGCGCACGACGCAGCCGCCCTGGCTCTCCTCGAGACCGACGGACTGCACGACGACGCTGCGCCAGGTCTCACCGCTCGGCGAGACGAGGATGGCCTCGTGGTCGCTCAGCTCGAGGCTGCTGTACGCCGCCGCGGTGTTCGACGTGGCCTCCGGCAGGCCATCGTTGTCGATGTCCTTGCGGAGATCGGCGAGCAGACACCGACCCCGACCCCGACCGCGAAATGGCTCAGGCACGAAAAGCGAGAAGGCTCCATTGCCGAGGTTCGACATGATGGTCGCCGACGTCGGCACCGTCGCCGGGACGTCGGCGAAGCGGATGACGTCGGAACCGTCGGCACCCGTGTTGTTCTCGATGACGGTGACCATCCAGGGGCGTACGGCGCCGCCGCCCAGGCCCTGCAGCTGCGCGACGAGGAACTCCGAGAGGAGCTTCACCTCGGTAACGATGGCGCTGCCCTGCCCCGTGCGGTTCATGGTGCGGGTGATGAGCAGCACCGACGTCACGCCGGCACTGATCACGATGAGCGCCATCGTCGACGCCACCATGACCTCGAGCAGGGTGAACGCGCGCCGCAGCCTCATCGCACCGTCCGGAGTTGGATGGACCGTTCACCCACCGATTCGTTCCAGGCGATGTTCACCTCGAGGATCACGCCGGGGATGCGGTCTTCAGGAGGCGCCCCTGGCGGTGTCGCTGGCGTCGCTGTGTAGAACAGCCGGTACACGGTGCCACCGCGACGGCCTTCGCCGTCGAACGTTTCGAAGCCTGTCACCGGATGACGACCATCGGCGAGTTCGAGGGACGTTGGAAAGAGCAACAGCAGCTCCTCCATCCGGCGCTCGGCGACGACGATCGCCGTGGCGACCTTGCGGTCATGCTCATGTTGCTTGGTGGCGAGCTGGGTCCCCATGACGATGCCGGTGATGCCGAGGAGGAGCATCGTCGAGCTGATGACGACCTCGATCATGGAGAAGCCGCGGGTCATCCGAGCCTCGTGATGGCGCCGCTGCCGGCGAGCAGGCGCAGGATGAAGGTACGGACCGGCACGCCGGGGGCCTGCACCGTCACCGGCAGGTCGACGCCGCCGCCGTCGCGCACGCTGCCGCCAGGGACGACGACGCCGCCGGCGCGGTCGAAGAAGAAGCGGGCCTCGCCGAGCCGGATGCCGGTGGGCAGGTCGCGGCCGAGGTTGCGCTCGTCGAGACGGCGCCCTCCCTCGCAGTCCGCCGGCGGCGCGAGCCCGTGGGCGATCGGCACGATGTCGAGGCGGTCGGCGGTGGCGACGACGGCGACGCAGCGACGCTCGACCCGCGCGATGAGGCGTCCCCGACGAAGCAGATCGTCGAGGCCGTCGGCCTCGGCGGCGAGGCTTGCGCGCCGCACGGCATCGCTGACGCCGACACCGCCGATGGCCGCGAGGACGCCGACGATCGCGACAACGACCATGACCTCCAGCAGCGTAACGGCGCGGATCATGGCGCATCCTACCGCGTCCGACGGCCGAGGCGGTCGTCGTCTTATCCTACCTCCACCCACCAGCTGTGGCGCCGCGGATGGCGTATGGAGGCCGGATGGAAGCCATGCTGAACGAGCTGATCGGTCGCTTCACCCTGCCGGTGACCTGGTCGGTCGCCGCCATCGTCGCCGTCGTCGTCGTCCTGCTGGGCGAGCTCTCCTACCGGCTGCTGTTCAGCGGCCTCGCCCGGCTCGCGGGGCTGACCCAGACAACGCTCGACGACGTGCTCCTGCGCCGGATGCGGCTGCCGGCGCGGGTGCTCGTGTTCCTGTTCGGCTTCCACGTGCTCTTCGCGCTGCGCCAGATCCACAACGCGGGGATCTCGATGGCCGTCACCGTCACCGAGCTGCTGCTGGTGGCCTACATCGTCATCGAGGCCGCCGAGACGATGTTCCTGCACTGGTGGCTCGGCGAGCGGCATGGCGTGCAGGTGCCCAACATCGTGCGGCACCTGTTCCTCGTCGTCGTCTACACCGCCGCGGTGTTGTTCATCGTCGGCAGCGTCACCGGCGTGAACATTGCGCCGGTGATCGCGACCTCGACCGTCGTCACCGTCGTCATCGGTCTGGCGCTGCAGGACACGCTCGGGAACCTCTTTGCTGGCCTGGCGATGTCGATGGACCGGCCGTTCAAGATCGGCGACTGGATCATCGTCGACACCCTCGAAGGCTGCGTCGTCCACATCGGCTGGCGCTCCACGCACCTGCAGACGTTCACGAAGGACATCGTCGTCATCCCCAACTCCGTGCTGGGGCGCACGCGGGTCCAGAACCTCTACGCGCCAACGAAGATCCACGGCCGCAACCAGGAGATCATCGTCGCCCTCCACGCGATGCCGGAGGAGGTCGAGCAGGCCGTGCAGATGAGCATCACCAAGGTCGACAACATCCTGCGAACCCCTGCCCACAAGGTGTGGTTCGTCCAGACGACGCCGCTGTACCACCGCTACATCGTCCGCATCTACATCGACGACTTCGCCCACCACGACGACGACGAGAGCGACTTCATGAAGGCGCTCTGCCACGAGCTGGCCGCGCGCCGCATCAACGTCGGCGCGGCGACGGCGATGCCGGGCCTCGACTTCGAGGGTCGCACCGCGGTGATGGCCACGCCGCTGCCGCGCGACCCGGGCCGCACCGAGCCCGGGGTGCGCCCGCCCGTCGGCGACGACACGCCCTGACGTCGACGGCGCGGCGCCGGCTCAGCCCGGCTCGAGCGTCACGTTGAGCACCGACGACGTCTGCCCCGGGCTGAAGCCGACCTTCTCGGTGCGGCTCTTGAAGCCCGGCAGGCTGAACTCGAGGGTCTGCTCGGCGGCCGCGAGGGGCAGCACGATCTGCGTCGGCGTCGTCTGCGGCGCGCCGTCGACGATCACGGTGGCCCCCGGCGGGGTCGTCGTCACCATGACGACGCCATAGTCGGTCGCAGGCACCGCCGGCGGAAAGGCAACGGCACCGACGCCAAAGAGCAGCACCGCCATCGCGGCCATGCCCACCGACGCGGCGACGAGCCCCATGAACGCCGGGGGACGGCGGGCCGGCTGGGCCTGCACGATCGCCGCCGGCGACATGAGGTCGTCGGGGGTGTCGATGCCGGGGTTGGTGTCGTCGGGGCGCGGCGCGGGGAACGAGTTCTCGGCGGACGGCGGCGGCGAGAACGGCTCCGGACGAAGGACGTTCTCGGCAGGAGCCATCGGCGGCGCCATCGCCATCGGGCCCGACATCGACGCGTTGCCGGACAGCGACGCCGTCGCCGCCGCGGGCCGCGCGGTGTTCAGGGTCTGCGGCGCCATCGCCTCGACGCGCTCGAGCATGTCGCGGGCGCGGGCGTCGTCGCTCGACGACGTGCTCCTGGGCATCGGCCGCTGGCGGTCGCGCGTGGGCTCACGCAGCGCGGGGGCCACCGGGTTTGGCCCCGACATCGGCACGCCGGCGCGGGTCTTGTCCTCGTCCTCGTCGACGGCGTCGGCCTCCATCGTCTGGTTCGGGTTGTACGCCGGCGCGGCCGGCGGAGGCGGCGGCGCGGGCTGCGGCGACGGCGCGGACCGGGCCCGCTGCTTCTCGGCCTCGCGCGCGGCGCGGTCCCGCTCGACCTGCTCGAGGTCGACGCCCGGCATGGTCTTGCCGTCGTCGTCGTCGTCGTCGGGGATGGGCGTCGGCTGCTTGAGCGCCGGCGGCGGCGCCTTCGCCCGGGCGCTCAGCTCGTCCTTCACGCGCGGCGTGGCGGGTTTGAGCGGCGCATCGGGGCCGGCGTCGACGAGGGCGGCGGTGAGCGTCTTGCTGTCGACCTCTTCCTCGACGGCGGGCTTGATGGGCTCCTTGCCCTGGCGGCTCGTCGGGATGATGACCTGGCCGACGCCCTTGACCACCATCGTGCCTTCAGCCGAGTTGAGCTCGTCGTCGAAGAGCTCGTAGAGGAAGCGGCTGAGGCGGACGTTGTTGGACTTCTTCGGGCTCTGCTCGAGCCAGTCCTCGAGGGCGAGCTGGAACTCCTGGGCGGTCTTGTAGCGGCGGTCGGGGTTCTTCTCGAGCGCCTTGCTGAGGATCTTCACGACCTCCATCGGGATGTCGGGATTCATCTCGCGCGGGTTGAGCGGCTTCTCCTGGACGATGGCCTTCAGCGTCTTGAGCGAGTTCTCGCGCTCGAAGGTGCGGGCGCCGGTGAGCATCTCGTACATGACGAGGCCGACGGCGAAGATGTCCGAGCGGTGATCGATCTTGCTGCCGCGCACCTGCTCGGGGCTCATGTACGCGTACTTGCCCTTGAGCACGCCAGCGCGCGTCTGCGCGAGCTGCGTCGACGCCTTGGCGATGCCGAAGTCGACGACCTTCACGCCGCCGGCGAAGCTCACGAGGATGTTCTGCGGGCTGATGTCGCGGTGGATGATGTTGAGGGGCTTGCCGTCGTAGTCCTTGCGGGCGTGCGCGTAGTGCAGGCCGTCGCAGACGCCGGCGATGATGCGGCAGACGTGCTCGACGGGGAGGTGCCCGCCGAGGGTCTGCTGCTTCGTGATGAGGTGCTGGACGTTGCGCCCGGAGACGTACTCCATGGCGATGTAGTAGGTGTTGTCCGCCTTGCCGAGGTCGTAGATCTGCACGACGTTCGGGTGGCTCAACTTGGCGGCGATGCGCGCCTCGTCGAGGAACATGTTGACGAACTCGTCGTCGCTGGCGAGGTGCGGCAGGATCCGCTTCAGCACCACGACCTTCTCGAAGCCCTCCAGACCGCTCTGCTTGGCGAGATAGATCTCGGCCATGCCGCCGGTGGCGAGCTTCTTCAGCGGCTCGTAGCGGTCGATGCGCTTGGGCAGATCGTCATCGTGCAGACCCATCGGCAGCCTCCATCCCGGTCGATCACGGTAGGGGCCGGGACCCCACGCGGTCAAAGTTGTCTGATGCGACACACCCGGCGCTGCCGACGTGTACCTACATCACCCCACAGCATGGCGGCGGTCCCTTGCGGCAGAACCGGCGGCGCTCCATGGTTGTCGTCGTCGCAGCCAGCAGGAGTCCCGCATGTCCAACAGCCCCGGTGAGTTCATGGGCGCCGCCCCCGCCCCGAAGAGCGGCGGCGCCGCGGGGCCAAAGCGCCTGCTGCTGCTGGCGTTCACCATCGTGTTCGGCGTCGTCTTCGGGCTCGTGGCCGGCATCAGCTTCGCTGCCTGGGCGGGCGGCCTGATCGGCGCTGTCGGCGGCCTCGTCGTCGGCCTGGCCCTCACGTGGATCCTGCCGCTCGTGCTTGCGGTGCGCGCCAACCTCGCCCTCAAGCGGCAGCAGCGCCCCATCCTGCTGCGTCGCATCGTGGCCCTCTTCCTCGTCGGCGTCACCCAGCTCACGTTCTTCCTCGTCGGCGTCGACAACGCCGGCGACGACAAGGTGTCGACGTCGGCGGCCATCGCCCAGGCGTCCCTGCCCCTGCTCGGCCCGGTGCCGGTGCTCGGCGGCCTGCTCGACACCCACGCGAAGAAGGGTGGGGCCACCGGCCGTGACGCCGTCACCACGCCGCCAACGGGCGGCACCACCACCACGACGCCCGGCCCGGACGCCGGCCCGGCCGATGCGACGACGACGACGACGACGACCGCGACGGGGCTCTCCCCCCGCACGGCCGGGCGGAGCATCGGCACGGTGGCGGCGGCGGCCACCACCGCCGACGGCGGGCTGCTGGCGCTGCGCGTCGGGGTCGCGTTCGGTGGTCAGACCACCGTCGACGTCATCGACCTCGGCACCTTCGCCGACAAGGGCACACCGACGCGCGTCGAGAGCAGCGCCGACGGCCACGTCGTCGTCGTGCTCGCCGGCCAGCACGTCGTCGTCACCGCGCCCGGCAAGGCGCCCGCCCTCGACGCCGCCCTCGGCCGCGGCGGCAGGATCGGTGAGCTCGACGTGCAGAGCGTCCGCGACGTCGCCGTCGGCCCGGGCGGCGCGATCCTCCTCGCCGTCGACACCTTCGACGCGAAGAAGAACGCCGTTGTCCAGGCCCTCATCGCCCGGCCCGTCGGCGGCGCGCCCTTCATCGTCCGCCGCGCCGGCACCACCGTCGAGGGCGAGAAGCTCGTCGCCGGCGAGGTGGCCGACACCACCAGCGGCTACAGCATCAAGCGCCATGACGGCCAGGGCCACGTCGTCGTAGAGGAGGTCTTCGTCGAGGATGACACCGACGTCGGCACGAAGCTCGATGGCGCGAAGTACACGATGAATCCGCGGCGCCTGCTCGTTGGCACCATCGACACCCCCCGGGCCCTCGCGGAGCTCGTGCGCACCGGCGACCAGCCCAGCGGCGTCGAGAGCGTCACCCTGCAGGGCTTCGCCGACGCCGTGGCCCTACCCGACGGCCGCGTCTTCTTCGACGCCAACTTCGTCGAGGAAGGCCCGCGGGGCTGGCTGTTTTCGGCGCGCCTCGGCGGCGGCGCGTTCGCCGTCTCCCCCGAGCTCGTCGGCAAGCCCGAGGCGCCCTTTGCCGAGCGGGCCCCGCGCGCGCCGCGCCTCACCGTCGAGCCCGAGGGTGGCTTCGGCTTCATCACCCGCGACGGCGCGCTGATGCTCGGCTCGCTGCAGCGCCTCGCCGAGAGCAAGCCCGTGCTGCTGCGCGCCGACGCCGTCGCGGCCAGCGGCCGGGTGGGCGGCGTGTCCCGCGTGAACGCGGCGCGGCTGCTGCCTGGCGCCGAGTGGGTCCTCGCCAACGTCGAACTGCTCGACGACGCCGGCCAGCGCCGGGAGGCCCTCGTGCTGGCGAGCCGCGTCGACCTCACGGCCGGCAAGGCCGAGGTGCTCGCGGTCGAGGGCGGGGTGGCGCCGAAGGCGAGCACGACGCCGACGCCGACGACGACGACGACGACGCCTCCGGCGGCGCCGACGACGACGACGACGGCGCGCCTCAAGACGCTGTTCGTGCTCGAGGGCCACGACGAGCCCCTGTGGGGCATGGCGCCCTGACGCTCAGCCGGCGCGAACGTGGAGCCCCGGATAGACGTCCTGGGCGCAGTCGCGGACCTCGACGCGGACGGCGCGGGCCGGCGTCGCCCCCGTCGCCACCTTCAGGGTGGCGAGGTTCGGGCAACCGACGACGCTGAGCTCGCCGCCGACCTCCTTGAGGCGGGGCAGCTCGACGGTCACGAGGCCGGCGCTGTCGTGGATGTGCAGGTACTTCGTGACGCGCTCGAGGGCCGGCAGCGAGATGCTCGTGAGGGCACCGTTGGCCTCGATGATGAGGGCGCCGCCCACCGTCTTCAGCTTCGGAAAGACGATCTTCTCGAGGTCGTCGTTGAAGCCGATGTAGAGCGTGTCGCCGACGTGCTCGAGCGCGGCGGCCTGGTCGAGGGAGAGTGGCACGGCGCCAGTATGCCCGGTCGGCAGCGGCAGCGCGACCACCGCAGGTCGTATCGGCGCACAGGTGCATGACACCGCAGAACGTGGGAGAAGCACCGCATGCTTCGCCGTACCTCCGCCCTCGGTCTCGCCTCTGTCGCCAGCCTCGCCGTCGCCGCCTGCGACCTCGGCGACATCCCCCTCGGTGGCGACGACACCGACGACTTTGCGCTCCGCGACCCGGCGGCCTTCCAGCACATCGCCGCCGCCCTCAGCGGCGGTGACGAGCTGAAGGTCCGGGACATCTTCGAGAAGGGTGACGGGCTCGTCTTCGCCGAGACGCCAAACCCGACGACGCTGCTCACGAGCACCAACGCCCTCGACGACACACGGGCTCGCGCTGGCCGCGCGCCCCTTTCGGTGCTGAGCTACAACGTCGCGCTCCTCGACGTCGACCTCTTCGGCCTGATCCCCTACGCGGAGTCGCCCGACCTCGAGCGCCGCCGGGGCGCGCTGCCCGGCCTCATCTTTGCGACCGGCGCCGACATCGTGCTGCTGCAGGAGGTGTGGCTCGCCGAGGACGTCGAGGAGTTCAGCCGCCGCGGAGAGGAGTCTGGCTATCGGCCCTTCGTGCACGAGCGGGTCGGCCACAACGACGGGCTCATCACCTTCATCCGTGAAGACGCGATCGCCGGCGGCACGACGACGGAGCTGACCTTCGACAGCTACGGCTCGCAGGTGACGACGGAGTATTTCCCGGGGCCGGGCATCGCCCGTGGCTGGATCGGCGTGCGCTTCGTGCACCCCGACATCGGCGCGGTCCACGCCTACAACACGCACATGCAGGCGTTCCCGGAGAACTGGCTCGGCCGGGCGAAGCAGGCCCGCGAGCTCGGCATCATCATGCGCACGGTCGCCGAAGAGACCGGCGACATCGTCCTCGTCGGTGGCGACTTCAACTCCGGCCCGTACTACGCGAAGGCCGAATGGACGGCGCCGGGTGGCGCGGTCTCCGACCGCTGGCTGCACAACGCCATCGCCTATCCGACGCTGCTCACGTACGGCAACCTCGTCGACGCCGCCATCATGGGTCGGCCGACCAATGACGCCATCGCCGACGTCACCCTCGGCGACACGGTGGTCAACGACGCCGACACCGCCCTCGAGATCCCCGGCGCCGAGGAGGGCTGGTGCGAGCGCACGCCGCACACGACCTTCACGGCCACCGACTGCAACACGCTGTACTTCGTGCAGTACGGCGGCACCGAGTACCCGGCGCGCCTCGACCACGTCTTCATCTCGGACAGCGACCGCGTGATCGCCACCGACAGCCGCATCGTCTTCACCGACACCGAGACGTTCGGCGACCTCGTCTCCGAGCCGAGCGACCACTTCGGCGTCCGCGTCGACCTGCTGGTGTCGCGCAAGCCCTGAGCGGCGACGTGATGGGCGGGCTCGAGATCCCTCGGGGTTTCCTCACCCTCGGCCTCACGCCGGGGTGCCCGGCCGGTGTGGGGCTCGAGGTCCTGCCGGCCGCCATCGAGCAGCTCGTCGATGACGGCGCCCTGCCGAGGACGACGCGCCTGCGTTTCTTCGCGTCGGCGGGCCTGCTGGTCGAGGGGTGTCGCCGCGCCCATGTCGACGTGCTGCGCAAGGACGACGTCGTCACCATCGCCGGCCGCGACGTCCACTGCAGCATCGCCGACGACGCCGACGTTGGCCTGCGGGTGAAGCCCGGTGTCGCCGATGACGACGCCATCACCTGCCAGCGCGACAGCCTGTTGCGCGGCATCGTCTCCGCCGCCCGTGGCGACGTCCACGCTCTCGTTACGGGTCCCGTGCGCAAGGCCGCCCTCGTGGTGGGCGGTGAGCAGTTTCCCGGCCAGACGGAGCTTGTCCACAAGACGCTGCGTGACGACGACGGTCCGCCGCTGATGGTGTTTTCGGGCGGTCCGTTCGTGCTCGGTCTCCACACGGTGCATGTGCCCCTGCGCGACGTGGGCGACCTGGTGACGGCGTCGTCGCTGCACCGCTCGGTGCGCCGACTCGCCGAGGCCGCGCGGGCGCTGCTCGGGGTGGACCGCCCGCGCGTCGTCGTCCTCGGCGTGAACCCCCATGCCGGCGAGGGCGGCCTGCTCGGCCGCGAGGAACTCGACGTCGTGGCGCCGACGCTCTCGATGTTCGCCGCCGACGACACCCTGGAGGTGGCGGGTCCGTTGCCAGCCGATGGCTTCTTCGCCGACGTCGCCCGCCACAAGCGCGGTGTGGCGACGATGCGCGGGGTCCACGCGGTGCTGGCGATGCACCACGACCAGGGGCTCGCGCCCTACAAGCTGCTGTGTGGCGGCGAGGGCGTGAACATCACGTGGGGGCTGCGGGTGCCCCGCACGAGCCCGGACCACGGCACCGCCGACGCCCTTGCCGGCACCGGTCGGGCCGACCCGTCGTCGACGAAGGCGGCCATCGTCGCTGCGCTCCATCTGGCCGCCCACCGCCCCGCGACGTGAGCGGTCGCATTTGAATTCGGGCGCTTCGCGCCCGAATAGTTCATATGATTCAAGCACTTGGCGGGACGCCAAGTACTCACTGCCGCCGCGACGAACGGCGCGCTCGTCCGGCGAAGCGACGACGCTCGTCGGTCCGATCAACGCGCGGTGGCGCGGATCTCCGCCAGGACCTGCGCAACCTTCGCCTCGAATACCGCCTCGTCGACCTCATCGACCTCGCCGCCGCCTTGACTGCATTGCGACAGGTACCGCATCGCACGGACGAACCCGCCCGTCTTGAAGTCGAGTGCGACGACGTCCATGCCGCCGTCGGCGGTGGCGACGAACTTCACGGGACGTTCGCCGACGATGAAATAGCGAGGCACATCCATCAGGCCTTCCCGGGCGACTGCGCGGCGTTCACCACCGCGTCGTGCGCGGCGCCCCCGGCGATCATGGCTGCACGCAAGGGCGCGGGCCAGGTGGTGGAGCGACTGAGCGCCACCGACCAGACCTCGGGGCTCCGATGGAGCTCGTAGCCGGCGGCCTTGATGCACTCCGCCATCGCCGATTCGGGCCGCTGGTGAACGAGGGCATCGGTGGCGTCGACGCCAAGCGCGCCGACGTACGTTCCCACCACAGCGCGCAGCGGTCCCGTGTCGGGTGGAGACGCAAGGATGGCAGGGAGCGCGTCGGCCCCGTGCGCCGACTGCGCCAGCCCGTCGAGGAGCCGCGCGCGCAGGGAGTGGGGCTCGTCTGGAACTGCTTGCCCGGCGTAGAGTTCGGCGTGGTCACGGAGGATGGCCGCGAGGGCCTCGAACGCCCGTTCTCGTTCGGCGTTGAACCAGTGGGCGACGACCGCCGCACGGATCGCCAGATGGGGTGACGCCGCCAATCCCTTGAACACGGTATCCACGCGCGCTCGGACATCGGGGGGCGCACTCCGGTAGTCGGCATAGAACGCGTCCCACGGCGAGACGTCCCCGGGCGGCAACGACACGCGCCCGTGCGCGGCATCGACGATCCAGAGCGCGAGGGACGAAGGGGAATCGTCGAGTCGCATGACGTTGCTTGTGACACGAACCTGAAGTCCACGGCGACTCCTCGAGCACAACACCCCACACGTGCCTCCTGCCGAACGCGAGCACGCGCCCCGGCTGAGCCCGTCGACCCGGACGTCGTCGACGCACCATCACGGAACGTGGTCAGGCGTGCCGCGCGATCCGGACGACGGCGACGCTGACGCGGCGCACGACCACCAGGGCCAGCACCCCGAGCGGCAGGGAGAGGTCGGCGGCGACGACGATGACCGCGACGGTGACGACCGCCGCGATGACGCGCTGCTCGCCCTCCTCGAGCGTGGCGCCGCGGGCCGCGCGCAGCGGGCCGACCCCCAGGGCGCCGACAACGAAGACCGGCGTCAGCAGGAAGAGCACGACCAGAAACGCTGCGCCCGGCGCCTGGGACCACGGAGCGAACGTCGCCGTGCGCGGCGCGTCGAGGCGGGTCCACGTCGACGTCCACAACGCGAGCACATCGGCGAGGAGGACGTGACCGCCGAAGAGCGCGAGCTCGCCGCGAACGTCCGGGCCCGGAAAGGTCAGGGCGTCGAGAGCGAGGAGCATCCGGACACGGAAGCTGTCGTCGCCGTTGGCGGCCGCGGCGGCGACGCCGAAGGCGCTGGCTGCCGCACCGATGCCAGAGACGACCGGCCCGGAGTCGGCGTCGGTGACACCGTCGCGGCCAGGGGGCCACTCGCGGAATCCACGGAGCCCGGCGACGTCCACGCTCCACGACGACCGGTACGTCGACCAGAGCGACGCCGCCAGCGCCGGATCGAGCGCCGGCAGGAACGCCAATGTCCACGACAGTGCGCAGCCCCGCGGCCCATCGCGAACCCGCTCGCCGTCGAGGTCGATCTCGCTGACCGGGAGGCCGGTTGCATCGAGGAGCCTGCGCTCGCGGGCGAGCCAACGGGCGATCGCCGCCGCGTGGGCGGTACCGAAGAAGACATCATGCAGGCGCAGGCTCTCGAGCGCGACGACGTTGTCGACGGGCCACACCTGGTGCGGGAAGCTCTCCAGGTTCGCCGACGGCGCCGCGAGAAACGCGCGGGCGAGGTGCTCGGAGCCGACGTGGAAGTCGGCGACGATCTGCGCGTCGTCGCCACCGACGGCGACGTAGGCGGCGCGCAGGAGGTTGCGGTGCCCCTCCCAGATCACACCGTTGCCCCACGACGAAAACGGGTCGACGTCTCGCTCACCCATCGTCTGCTGCAGCAGGAATGGCAGCTCCGCGCGCGCCTGCGCCCGGAGCTGGTCGTCGTTGGAGCGCACCGCCCGGGCGGCAAGCGCGAACCCCGCAAACGACAACGAGAAGAGCCCGCCCTCGGGGAAGTAGCGCCGCATCACCCGATGCTCGTTGTCGTGCAGACGGCGGAGCACAGAGCGCGTGCGCGCCCCTGCCTCGAACTCGCTGTCGGTCACGGCACAGCAGGCCTGCACACCGCAGCGGCTGGCCACCAGGATGAAGACCGTCACCGCACACACAGCGCGCGCCACCCGCATCGACCCTCCGCCGGTGGTGGAGCATACGGCAGCGGTCGCGCGGCCGGCACGCCTCGCAGCGACGACGACAGCTACGCTGCCGACGCACCGGGGGCTGTCACCGCCCGTGAGGCTCCGCGCCCCGTGGCCAGCGGCGGTCGACCTGCTAGCACGGGGCGGATGAGCGTCACCTTTGTCGTCGCCGGCGAGGGCGGCCGTCCCGACCACGTCCTGCGGGCCCGCCACCCGGCCGTGGACCGCACCCTCGCCCTCGCCCTGTTGAAGCAGGGGCGAATCCACGTCGATGGCGTCCGCGCCGACCTCCGCACCCGCTGCGCGCCAGGTCAGTCCGTCGTCGTGGACGTGAAGGCCGAGCGCCTCGGCCCCATCTCCCACGCGCCCTACACGGTGCTTCATCAGGCCGACGGCATCGTGATCGTCGACAAGGCCGCTGGTATCGCCATGCACCCGGGGACCGGTGTCCCCGACGACGATGGCGACAGCGATGAGCGCCCCCTGTCGGCGCTGCTGCGCAGCCGCTTCATGGCTGAAGTCCCACCGGATGACGGCGATCCACTCGACGGCCCGAGCTTCCTCGGGCGCCTCGATCGCCCGACCTCGGGTCTCGTCGTCGCCGCCCTCACCCGTGCGGCGCTTGCTGCCATCGAGCCGGTGTGGAGACGAGGCGAGGTGCGCAAGGAGTACCTCGTCATCGCGCGCGGCCGCCCGACAGACCAGCGCATCGAGGTGCCGCTGGTGGGACGACGACCACACCAGCGGGGCAAGGCCCTCGTCGAAGAGGCCCGCACCGACATCCACGTGGTGGCCACGACGACGACGGGGCCCGCCCTGACGCTGCTCGTCGCCGAGCTCTTCACCGGGCGGACCCACCAGATCCGACGTCACCTCAAGGCCATCGGCCACCCGCTCGTGGGTGATCATCGCTACGGCGCCCGCGGCGACGACGGCCGCGACGGCCTCATGCTGCACGCGTGGCGCCTGCGACGGGCTCCAGAAGTCGATGAGGCTGGCTGGCCTGCGCTGCTGCCCACGACGCTGGAGGCGCCGTGGCCCGAGCGCCACCTCGCTGTGTTGCGGGCGGGCGGCATCGATATCGAGGAGGCCCTCGCCGTGGCCCGTCGCCTGCGCTGAGGCTCCTTCTCATCCCTGCGCGGCCGTTCGGCGGAGATGCGTCGTTGACGGGCGTCGACTACAGGCGGTGGGAGAGAAGGAACGTGAAGAGCCCCGGCACGTTGCCCGGCAGGGGGACGTGGCCACCACCCGCGATCTCCTCGTAGACGACCTCGTGGCCACGGCCGAGGAGTCGATCGCGGTCCTGGCGCAGCGCGGTCACCGCGCCGTCGTTGCTGCCGATGCGCAGCCCCATCGGGATGCGGCGCGCCGCCGTCGTCGACAGCGCCCCACCGTGCGGGTCGGAGGCCGATGCCACCACCGCCGAGGCAAGCACTGTCGAGCGCGCCATCGCCACGTGGAAGGCGAGATAGCCCCCCTGCGAATAGCCGAGCACATGACGCCGGCGCGCATCGATGCTGCCCGTGGCTTCGAACTGCCGCAGGATCTCGTCGACGAGCAGGATGTCGGGATTCTGGGCGGGCGTGTTGTAGGCGTCCCAGCTGAGGGAGCCGAGCGTCTGACCGAAGGCCGTGATCGTGCGGCGGTTGCCCTGCGGGACGACAAGGACGAAGCCCTGGCTGCGCGCAATCGATGCGAGGCCGAGGCTCTGCACGAAGTTGCTCGCGGTGTCGCCGTTGCCATGCAGCGCGATCACGAGCGGCACCGGCCCCTGCGTCACCGCATCGGGCACGACGACGACGCTGCTGTAGCTGAGCCCGCCGGCGCTGAAGGTCTGGCTGAACGTGCCCGGCTCGAGCGTGCCGGCCTCGCCCTCACCTTCGCCTTCACCTTCTCCCTCTCCCTCACCTTCACCTTCACCTTCACCTTCGCCTTCGCCTTCCCCCGCTTCGCCTTCACCTTCTCCCTCGCCCTCGCCTTCACCGGCAGGCCCCTCGTCGCCCAGGTCGACCGGGACGGGAGCATGGGGCTCCACATCGGCGGGGCCGCAGGCGACGAGCCCGGCGAGGGCGACAACGAGACCGAGGGTGGCGCGGACCAGCATGCCAGCAGTGTCGGCAGCGGGTCCGGCGACGGCCCTCGGTCCGTCGACGTCGGTCGATCACCCGACCGCGCGGTCGCGTCGGCTCACACGTCCTTGAGCAGCGGATTGCGTCCGGTGGCAAGGATCGCGCTGAAGCGCGGCTCGATCTCCGGCAGCGCGAAGCGCTCGACGGCCTTGAGGGCGCCGGGGGAGACCTCCTCCTCGGCGAGGCGCAGGGCATGGCGCAGTCCCTCGTTCACCTCGACGGCGGTGAGGGCGAAGAGGTCGCCGCCGCTGTCGGTGACGTTTGCCGACGGCACGAGGTTGCCGCTGGTGTCGATGCGAACGGGGTGGGCGCGCAGTCCCGGCTGCACCACGCCGTTGATGAACGGGGTGGTCTTGCCGATGGCGGTGCCGCCGCCGACCTGGCTGCGCATCGTGCCGAGACCGATGATCATCGACGACGTCACCGGCCAGTGGTCCTTGCCGCGGGCGCCGTCGTCCTCGGCGTTGTAGGCCGTGCGACCGAAGTCGGAGCTCACGTAGACGAGCACGCCGCGGTTCCGCAGGGCCTCGTTGGCCGGGTTGTTCTCGATCTCCTCGATGAGATGGCCCACACCCTCGAGCAGGTCCTTCATGCGGAAGCGGTGGCCGGTGCCGTCGACGTCGTGGTCCTGGTGGGTGTCGAAGTTGCCGAAGTTCAGGTGCGCCGAAGTGCAGGCCGCCGGGTCGCTGCGCATGGCCGCAGTGACGAGGCCGACGGCGGCGACGAGGGCGTTGGCGTCGTTGGTCGCTGGCGACGCATCGAGGACATCGGCGAGGTCGAGGAAGGCGTCCTGCGACGAGCGGGCGGCGATGAGGGCTTCGTGGCTGCGCACGCTCTTGCTCAAGGCGTTTCGTGCCCGCAGCAGGGCCGCGCGCCGGGCATCACGCTCGGCCTGGGCCTGCTGGACGAGGCGGTCGACGCCGCCGGTGAGGAACGTCGGGTTCGTCGTCAGACCACCGGTGGTGTTGGGGCGGGCGAGCTCGCGGATGATACTCTGTCGGCCGCTGCGGGTGAGCGTGACGATCCCCTGGGTGTCGTCGAAGCCGCCCGTCGAGAGGAACGCCAGCGGCCGGTTCGGCCCCTGGACCGCGGCCACGAGGGCGCCGATGGCGGGGAAGCCCTCGCGCAGGGTGCCCGAGAAGGCGACGCGCGGACCGATGTCATGGCTCACCGTGCGGTGGTCGATGCCGTTGATGACCCGGAGGAACGAACCGTACGTGGCGAAGAAATCAACGAGGTCGGCGCCGCCTTCGCGCAGCTTGCGCACCATGAAGCGCGACTCACCGCCGTCGCCGCCAAACGGCGCGACCCGCAGGCCGCCGTGGCCGACGATGTCGTCCTCGTCGTAGATCGTGAAATCGGGGTGGCCGTGGGGGTCGATCGACGTCGTGGTGTCCCACGCCTGGTTGGCCTCGATGCTGATGAACAGCGGTGCCGTCGCCGCGGTCTGGGCGCGGGCGTGGCGGGTGAGGATGACCGAGGCGGTGGCGGCGGCGGCGGCCTTGAGGAAGCTGCGGCGATGCATGGTGGGCTCCGGGGCGCGCGGGGGTCACTCAAAGAGGAAGCGGGCGTCGGCGAGAATCGTCGACGTGACGGCCATCCAGGCCCGCACCGTGAAGGTGGGATCCTGGGTGACGCGCCGATGCTCGACGTCGGTGCCGTTGACGTCGATGAGCACCGTCCCCCTTACCGGAAACGGTGGGCGCACGCCGTCGGCGGTGGCTGTGTACTTGCTCACGGCCTGACAGGTGCCACCGATCGCCGTCGGCGTCGTGCTGCCGTCGGCAGGCGCCTGCATCTCGCGGATGGCGGCGAGGAACAGGGCGTAGCTCGCCTGCACCTCGGCCTCGTCGAGGGCCTCCTCCTGCCAGAGCTCGCGATGCAGACGATGGATCTGGGTGAGGACCTTCTCCTCGACGGCGGCGTCGATGGTGCCGTCGGCATTGATCGGGGTCTCGCCGAGGTCGACGTCACGGAACAACTTGCGCTGGTTCTTCGCCACGATGGCGAACTCCTGCGGCACGAGGATGCAGCCGACCTCGTGCCCGAGACGACGGGCGACGGCGGCGCGGATGGCGACGGGATCGCGGGAGCGCTGCGTGACGGTCTCGCTGTCGATGCCGCCGAAGAGGACGCTGTAGACGCCGCCCTGCTCGAGGAGCTGGGGCTGGTTGGGGTTGCGGCTGCGATTCCACTCGAGGCCGGTCACGAGCGACAGACGCCGGGCGAGGACCTCGGGCGTGAGCAGCTTGCTCTTGTGGCCGATGCCCATGAACTCGAGCGCGCGGGCGGCGGTGGCGTCGTCGGTGACGGCGCTGTCGGCGCGGAAGGAGCGCGACAGCAGGATGGCCCGCACGACGGGCTTGAGCCGGCCGCCGTTGGCGCGGAAGGCGGCGACGAAGGTCGCGAGCTCCTGCTGCTGGGCGATGAAGGCCCGGGCCTTCGCGTCGAAGTCGGGGTCGATGAGGCTGTCGGGAGGCGCGATGAGCTTCTGTCCGATGAGGCCCTCATAGAGCGGGACGACGACGGCGTACGCGAAGCGCGGATGCTCGACGACGCGGTCGGCGAGCCAGGCGAGACGCTCGGGGCCTCGGGTGTCGGTCGCGCCGACGCCGCTGCCGTCGGCCGTCGTCGGACAGTCGGTGTCGTCGTCGAGGGCCGGCCGGGGCAGGCCCTCCCCTTCGTCACCGGATCCCGGCAGGGCAATGAGGCCGAAGCCGGGACCACGCATGCCCTCGAAGCGGCAGGCGCGGCGCATGACAAGGTTCGCGAAGGCGTTGGGGAAATGGACGAACGTCGAGGCCACCGGGTCGATGACGGTGTGGCAGACGACGCAGGGCTGGGTATCCCAGGTGAGGTTCTCGAGGCTCTGCCCCTCGGGAATCTCGGGCGTCGCGAAGGCGGCGAGCTTCATCACGGGCACGCCGAGGAAGCTCTCAAAGACGATGCGCGCACGCGTGCGCTCCCGGTTGCTCGCGGTGTTGGGGTAGCGGGCCAGCAGCGCCGGCGTCGACAGCAGGCCCTGGTGGGGCCACGCGCGGACGGGGTTGTTGGCGCTCCGGATGGCGTTGTCGGCGGTATCGACGATGCGCACGAGGCGCTTCTCGGTGGCGTCGTCGGCGGTGCTGTCGTTGAAGGCGGTGGTCACGCCGTCGCGGAAGGTGCGGCCGTCGGACTCGACGAGGCCATAGGCGCGGGCGAGGGCCGGGTCGACGATGGTGAAGTCGCCGGTGAGGATGGTCTCGGCGGGCAGGTTGTCGCGCCAGATGCGCTTGAGGATCTCGATGGGCTCACGGCCCGCGCTCTGGCGCAGCTGCAGGCGCTTCTCCTCGCAGGCCGCGTTGATGGTCTCGGCGTTGGCGGCGGCCGCCGGCACGCGGCAGCAGTTGGCGGCGACGGTGTCGTTGCAGGAGGCGGCGCCGCGGGCCCCCTCGGACTGCAGGGGCTCGAAGAACGTACGGCGCGGGAAGGCACCACCGAGGTACCTGGCGGTGTCGCTCGCCTTGGCATCGGTGAGGAGCCAGTCGTTCCAGATCTCGGCGAGGCGATCCTCGACGCGGCGGTTGCCCTGGAGCTGGGCGTCGATGGCGGCCGCGAGGGTGGCCTCGTCGACGATCTCATCGAGCGTTGCCGCCGACGCGTTCTGGCTCGTGAGGGTGAGCTGGGCGCGCTTGAAGGTCTCCTTGAGCGACAGTGGCGTCGTCAGCGCGAGGAGGTCTTCACGCGGCAGGGCGACGTCGGAGGCGGCGCCGCAGGTGTCGTCGGCGCCGGCCTCGACGGCGGCGACGCGGGCGATGAACGAACGGAAGCGACCGATCTCCTCCTGCTCGGCGAGGCTGAAGACGGCGCCGCCGCCGTGGAAGTCACCGACCACGGGATTGGCGAGGATCAGGGGGATGCTCACTTCGTCGTCGGCAATGCCGAGGGCCACCTTCTGCTCGTCGGTGAGGTCGGCGACGGGGACGTCGCGGCCGTCGGCGGTGGTCTCTCGCATCACCGTGCGCACGGCGGCGATGGCGCGGTCGGCGAAGTCGTCGCCCCCCGGGAAGGGCAGCACGAAGCGGGCACCCGACGACGGCGCGTAGCCGAACTCATTGTGACAGCCGACGCAGCGCGAGAGCGCCACCGGCCACGTCTCGCGCAGGAAGGTGTCCTGCAGGCTGCGACACGGCGCGAATACGACCGGCGCGGCCTCCGGCACGACCACCTCGCCGTCGATGACGAGCTCGAGGGTGAAGGTGCCGTCGAGCGTCGAGGTCAGGGCGAACGACGCCACGCCGCTGCCGTCGCTCACGACCGGCGCCAGCTCGGCCGGCCCGGCCTCGACGGTGCGCAGCGTGACCGAGCGGCCGACGATGTCGTCGGTGCCGGTGAGCTGCACGGTGAGCGCGACCGCCGTGACGCCGTCGGCGGGTACGGCGAAGCGGGGTGCTGCGACGATGGTGGCCGTCGGCGTGTCGCGCACCGGCTCGCCCTCGCCCTCGCCCTCACCTTCACCTTCGCCTTCGCCTTCGCCCTCGCCCTCGCCCTCACCTTCGCCTTCGCCTTCGCCCTCACCTTCGCCCGGCGTCACCACCGCCGGTTCGCAGGCGAGAAGTCCCGCGACGAGCACGGCCAACACGATCCACAGACGACGCATGGGAACTCCCGAAGGGTGGTCATCTTCACCCAGACAGCGGCCGGCGTCCTGGTATACAGACGTCGGTGCTTCATCCTCAGCATGACGGATGCCAGCTGCCGGGCGGCGTCCGGATGCGACGGTCGTCGGGCGCACTGGAACGAATGTGCGCGCCTTGTGCACAAGGTGCGCAGATTGCGTGGTTGTGCATTCTCGCCCCGACGCTCACCTGGCGCCGGGCTCCCGGGCCTGCACCGACGGCAGGTAGGAGAACAGCGGCACGGGCGCGTCGACGTCGTCGAAGCCGATGAAGGCGATCTGCACGACGGCATTTTCGAAGTCGGGAGCAAGCCCCTTGAGGGCCGCGTGCCCGCGGGCCTCGAGGTCCTTGATGCCCGCCTGCACCGACGGCATCTGGCTCGGCGGCACGCTGCCATACCTGGCGATGAGCCCCTCGCGCTCCTTCACGACCGGCCACAGCTTCGCCATCACGGCGTCGACGTCGACGCCGGCGCGCCGCAGCAGGCGACGCACGACGGCCTCCCGCCACGCCGCCGTGTCCTCGATCTGGGGCACGATGCGCGTCTTGATGGCGGCCTGCACGTCGGGCGCCGGCGTCGGCTCGAGCCAGCGGATCGGGGCCCAGCACTCCTCGGCCCACATGTCGAGGGCGGCGACGGCGTAGTCACCGCCGAGCGGGGCCAGCGCGGCGCGGGCCTTCTCCTGCAGCAGCCGCTCCTTCTCGGCGACGGCGGCGCGGTCGGCGGCCCGCACACGCTCGTCGTGGCCGTGGTGGGTCCGCAGCACGTCGAGGCGCTCGTTGCACAGGCCGGCCAGCGTCACGGCGACGGGGTCGACGCGCGCAGGGTCGAGCTTGTACTCGACGGCGTCCTCGAGGAGCTCCTCGCGCAGCACGAGGGCGCGGCCGGGGCGGGCCTCCTCGAGGTAGCGCACCGTGAGCGTGTTCGGATCGGGCGCGCCGCCGGCGAAGACGACGGCGCCGACCACCGCGACGACGACGACGAGAACCGCGGCGGCAACGAGCGGGATCCAGCGGCGCGACGGCGCCGGCGACGTCACCGCGGCCGCGCCGCCCTGCCGGGCCTGGGCAAGCCCGCGCTCGGGTACGGTGCGGGTCCCCGGCGACGTGCCCTCGGCGAGGCCCGTCGACGACGACGAGGACGCCTCCCCCCGCCCGTGCGCCGCCGGTGCCGCCGATGACGACGACGACACCGGCTTCACCTTCGTGCCGGGGCGCGGCGTGAAGTTCGTGACCTCGGCGCCCTCCTCGATGCGACGCATGCGCTCGCGCAGCTCGGGGCCCGCCATCTGCTCGACGAAGGCCGCCACCGCCGCGCGGCCGGCGGTGCCGACGCACTCCGGCACGGCCCCCTCGATGGCGTTGGCGACGACGTCGAGGTCGGGGAAGCGCCGCTCCGGATCGCGCTGCAGCATCTGCTTGGCGATGTCGGAGAGCTCCTTCGGACAATCAAGGCGAATGCGCCGGGGCGAGCGCAGCCGCGCCTCGGTGATGAGGCCGATGACCTCGGCGGGGCCGTCGGCCTTGAAGAGGCGCTGGCCGGTGAGGAGCTCCCAGAGCACGACGCCGAGGGACCACTGATCGCTCGCCGGCCCCAGCGGTCGGCTCGCGAGCTGCTCCGGCGACATGTACGAGAGGGTGCCCGTCACCGCGCCCGTCGCCGTCTTGGCGAGGCGTTGCTCGGCGGCGGCGATGCCGAAGTCGCCCACCTTGGTGACGCCGTCGACACGGACGAACAGGTTCTTCGGCGCGATGTCCCGGTGCACGATGCGCAGCGGGCGACCCTCGACGTCGACGGCCTCGTGGGCGTGGTGCAGGCCGCGGGCGGCGTCGCAGACGATGCGGGCGGCGACGACGATGGGCATCGGCAGGCTGCGCTTGGCGGCCTTGTTGCGCAGCGTGCCGGCGTTCTCGCCGTGCACGTACTCGAGGGCCATGACCGGCAGCTCGTCCTCGGTCCCCACCTCGATGATCGACACGACGTTTTCGTGGCTCAGCGCGGCGACGATGCGGGCCTCGTCGAGCAGGCGGCGCGCGGCGTCGTCGCTGCCCTCGACGTCGGGCAGGAGCTTCTTCAGCACCACCGTGCGGGCAAAGCCGCCGACGCCACGCTGCCGGGCGAGGAAGACCTCGCCCATGCCGCCGACGGCCATGCGCTCGATGATGGTGTAGCGCTCCAACATGATGCGGAGGCAGGATAGCCGCATGGCCCACCGCCCGGCACGGTCCTGCGTCCTTTCCCTCCTCTGCGCCTTCGGGCTCGCCCTCTTCGCGGGCGACGCCGAGGCGGCCACCCCACGCAAGCGGCGGGCCCGTCGCCCGCCGCCGCCCCCGGCCGGCCCGGTCGAGGTGCCCGTCGAGGTCGCCGTCGGCCCGGTGGCCCTCGTGCCCAACCCGCCGGCCCTCTTCGACCAGCCCCTGCACGCCGGGCTCATGATCGACGTCGCCGCCGTCATCGATCGGGACCTGATCCGCCGCTACAAGGGGCGCGCGCCGGCCTGGGCCCGCGGCGCCGCCGGCAACGTCAACGAGGTGAAGCTCGCCCCCGGGCCCCTCGCGTTCATCCCCGAGACGCTGATCGTGTCGCCGGCCGTGTTCTCCACCGGCATGTACGGGGCCATCTGGCGACCGCTCGGCCTGTCGATCCCCCTCGTCGACACCCCCGCCTTCGGCCTCGACGCCGGCGCCGCCCTCTCCGCCGTCGCCCTGTTCGTGCACTCGAGCACACTCGGCGTCCCCGCCGGCACCGACGGACAGTCCTTCACGTTCGTGCTGCGCCCCGGCCTGCAGGTGCATGTCACCGCCGAGCTGCCCCTCACCGACAGCCTCCGCCTGCGCGGCGGCTGGTCCTCCGACTTCTTCGTCCCCCAGCCCTGGGGCCGACCACCGTGGGAGCTGTTCCCCCTCGAAGACAGCCTCTGGCACCTCGGCGGCCCCTTCGTCGTGGTGGCGTGGCGCTTCCCCTACACCGTCGAGGGAATGTAGGTTGGGGTAGGACGTCGACTGTGTCGGAATCGCCGCGCTTCCCCCGGCCTGGCGGCGATCGCTACCGTGGAGCCATGCCCGACGGCGCCACCCTGCCCTGTACGTCCGTCATCGCCCCGGCCCTGCGCGAGTCCCCCGAGGCCCTCGCGCGCCGGCTCGCCGGCGAGCTGCTCGAGAGCCGCCAGCGCGTCATGCGCGGTGTCGGTATCGGCGTCGGCGTCGGCCTCACGCTGTCGACGGTCGTGTGGAGCATTGTCGGCCTCGGTGAGGTGCAGGTGGTGGCCCTCGCCGTCCTCGCCGCCGGCCTCGGCCTGTCGACGGCGATGCTGACCCTCGCGCTGACGTCGATGGTCTTCGATCACGTCGTCGCCCGACGTTGGCGTGTGGTGCTGCGGCAGCACGACATCGACGAGGCCGTCGGTCAGCGCGCCCTCGAAGACGCCCGACGCGCCCTCGCCGAGGCCCGGCCCCGCGCCGACGTGGCGATGGTGACGTCGTGACCGACCTGCCCGATGGCGCCGAGCGCCGCCGTTTCCGCCGGGTTGATGTGCCCCTGCTCGTGCAGATCCGCTACGCGGCCACCGAGGCGCCGCGCACCGTCTACGCCCTCAACGTCTCGGCCCAGGGCCTGTTCCTCGACGTCGACGACGGCAAACCCATCGGTACGAGGGTCTTTGTGCAGGTCACCACCCGCGACGGCCGCGAGCGCGTCCGCGGGGAGGGCCGCGTCGTCCGCCGTGCCGACGGCGGCTGCGGCATCGAGCTGCTCGGCTTCGACGACGACGCCCGCCGGGTGCTGCAGGACATCATGCGCGACGCCGGTTGAGGTGGGTCACGGCGCCACCGTGTCTCTGCCGTGTCTCCGCCGCGTTCCCGGCTTCCGATACCAACGACCGCGTGCTCTGCTGCGGCCATGGCCCGCGTCAAGGAAGCCGACTTCATCGCCCGCCACGCCTTCCAGCGCCTGAGCACCACCGAGGTGCGCCAGGACCCGGCCCTCGCCAGTGTCGGCGTCGACGCCGCCGACGTCGACGGCAACGGCGAGATCGCCGGCGCCCCCGAGCTCGGCTCCCTCTACAAGAAGCTGCTCGCCCTCGATCCGACGGCGTCGCCGACGACCGGCGTCGACCTCGACAGCGCGACGGTGAAGCCCGTCTACTCGGCCCTCGGCGTGCGCTTCGCCCAGAAGACCGGCGTCGAGGCGCCCCTTGGCAGCAAGAAGCTCGCCGAGGTGCCCGAGCTCGCCGCGCTCGCCGGCGGCGTCGCCGTCATCTCGCGCAAGGACGGCGTGCGTCAGCTCGGCGTGGGCTCGGTGCAGGACGCCCTCAACGTCATCGCCGCCGACGTCGAGCGGCGCAACGGTCAGCCCTCGCTGTTTCGCGTGAACCTCGGCCAGAACAACGCCAACCGTGGCCTCTTCGGCCCCGGCACCGAGGGCGCCATCAAGCGCTTCCAGCAGACCGAGGGCCTGGCCCAGAGCGGCCGCATCGACAACGCGACGCTTGCGGCCCTCGACCGCGCCCTCGCCACCGCCCGCGGCACGCCGACGCCCACGCCGACGCCCACGCCCACGCCCACGCCGACCCCGCCGTCCGGCAGCGGCCCCGGTGCGGCCCGCTTCAATGCCGGCATCTTCGCCGACGTCGCCGCCGGTCGGATCGTGATGCGCCCCGGGGAGCGCGGCCCCGCCGTCGTCGCCCTGCAGCAGGCCCTGCTCGACATGGGCTTTCCGATGATGGCCCTGAAGAACGACGTGGGCGTCAGCGGCGTCGACGGCGCCTGGGGCGGCCAGACCTCGACGGCGCTGACGAACTTCCAGGTGCACGCGAAGAAGAAGTTCCCCGACGTGCAGGTCAATGGTGTGCTCGACAAGGCGACGATGAAGGCGCTGCTCGCGCTGTCGCCGGCGCCGGGGACGAAGGCCTGGGAGAGCGGCAACCCGGAACACGGCCCGGCCCCGTTCTGGAACGGCGAGGCCGGCAAGCAGCTCCGCGTCGTCGTCGCGAAGGACGAGCACCGCACGTTCCTCTACGGCCCGTCGGGGCACCTCGAGGCCATCTTCCCCAACGCCCACGGCAGCGCCGGCAACGCGACCCAGTCGGGCCTCAAGCGCGTGCGCACCCGCCTCGACGAGCGCGCCGCCCAGAACACCGGCGTGCAGCTGTGGCAGGACCCGCGGGCCTTCGGGCGCCGGATCGTCGACCTCTCGTGGGCGAGCGGGACGTCGTCGGGCGAAGAGCTCCACGGCACCTTCGACTACCGCGGCATGGGCAAGGACGTGAGCCACGGCTGCGTGCGCCACTACAACGAAGACATCATCGTCATCTTCGACAACCTCCAGGTGGGCGACCTCGTGGCCATCGTCGACGGCGTGGATGATCCCATGCTGCGGCGTCCTTGATCGGGACGCCCGTGCCGTGACGGGAAAGGTCCGGGGCAGGCTGCTAGCAGGTTGCTGAAAAAGGCCGCTTTGGGCCTTTTTCAGCAACCCTGCTAGGTACTTCTGGGCCTCGTCTCCGACGAGGCCGGATCAACACCTAGCAGATGCTGAAAAACGCAAAGCCG
>Ga0172373_10000981_pt1 | contig 46503 bp, 57 predicted proteins | sample Lak10m_2_FD_114546 | JGI IMG/M metagenome (GOLD analysis project Ga0172373, IMG submission 114546) | Freshwater microbial communities from Kabuno Bay, South-Kivu, Congo - kab_092012_10m | ecosystem: Environmental > Aquatic > Freshwater > Lake | place: Democratic Republic of the Congo... | reverse complement strand
GCTCTTCAGCTTCTCTACCCGCTTTAGCTTAAACCCTATCTCGTTCGATTTGGGAGTGCAAAGATATGAACTTTTTTATTCCGTACAACTTTTTTTGATGTTTTTTTTGAAAATATTTTTTTTCAAATTCCAAACTCTCAAAGCTGACACCCTAACCGCTGTTGGGGAGGACAAAACTAATCACCTTTTTTAATTCCACAAACGTTTTCAACATTTATTTTTTGAAAAAGTTACACCGAACACCTTAAGTGGTTGATTAACTTGTTTTTAACAATATATTATTTTGTCCTTAACACATCAATCATCCTCAACAGATCCAGATTTGGTTGCGCGTGCTCTTTAATAGCTTGGTCAATGGGGTAGGTTATCAGTGATTCGCCACTACAACCAATAACCAGTTTACTTTCTCCTCTTAACATAAGTTCAATTGCAAAATTACCCATTCTTGTAGCCAAGATTCTGTCTTTTGCAGATGGACTTCCACCTCTTTGAATATGCCCTAAAACAGAATGCCTTAAATCATAGCCATCAAGAAATGGTCGAACCTTGTTTAAAACATCAATAGCATGACCTTGTTCTTCACCTTCAGCTACAATGACGATTGAGCTTCTTCTTCCTTTATAGTCATTCCTAATTAAATGAACCAAATTATCTATGGAAGTTTTTGATTCAGGAATCAAAACCGCTTCTGCCCCAGATGCAAGCGCTCCATGCAATGCTAAAAAGCCGGCATCTCTTCCCATTACTTCTACAAAAAACACCCTATGGTGACTTGAAGCTGTATCCCTTATTTTATCTACAGCATCTACAACAGTATTTAAAGCTGTATCAAAACCAATAGTAAAGTCTGTACCATATATATCGTTATCAATTGTTCCAGGAATACCTATAACTTGAATATTCATATCTTGAGAGATCGCATTAGCGCCAGCAAATGTACCATCACCACCAATGACAATTAATCCATCAATCCCATTTGCTTTCAGATTATCAATACCTTGAACTCGACATGATTTTTCTCTAAAAGCATCACATCTTGCAGAACCAAGAATAGTACCCCCCTGACTGATAATAGTATCTATATCAGCATAGTCTAATTCTCTAAATTGCCCTTTTAATAAACCAGCATAACCATCATATACCCCCACAGGAGTCAAATCATAATGTAATGCAGATTTTACAATTGCTCGTATAGCTGCGTTCATCCCAGGCGAATCCCCTCCAGATGTTAATAGAGCAACCCGTTTCATAAAATTATTTTTTTTGAAACATGAAAATCATGAGAAAGAAATACCATCACGAACCATTTTCTTTAATAAAGGATTAGGCCGATACCTATCTTCCCCATATTCATCAAATAATTTCTCTAGTTGATGTAAAACATGACTTAAACCTAAATCCTCCGCCCAAGAGAGCAACCCTTTGGGATAATTAACTCCTTTTGTCATGGCTAAATCTACATCTTTAGGACTCGCAACCTGCATAAATACCGCATCAAAAGCTTCATTAATTAGCATGGCGAGTATTCGATCGAATATATATTGTCCTAATTGCTTATCCGTGTTTGGTTCTGGCATAATCGACTCTAGTCCATAATCGTAATAACCTCTATTCGTTTTTCTACCCAAATAACCTGCCTCCTTGTGGCGTTTTTGCGTAAAGGAAGGTTTGAAACGAGGATCAAAATAAAAGGCAGCAAAAACAGATTCAGTTACAGCATAATTCACATCATTTCCTATATAATCCATTAGCGTGAAGGGCCCCATTTTGAATCCCCCAATAGATGTCATAGCCCAATCTATCGTTGCAAAGTCCGCAATACCCTCTTCGTAAATACGCAATGCCTCACCATAAAAAGGTCGTGCCACACGGTTGACTATGAAACCAGGGGTATCCTTACAAATTACGGATGTCTTGCCCCATTTTTTCATCAATTCATCCACTTGTATCACAACATCTTCAGTTGTTTGCACTGCTGGTATTACCTCAACAAGTGGCATCAACGGAGCCGGATTAAAAAAGTGTAATCCTATTATTCTATTCGGATTCTTTAAAACCGATCCTATCGAAGCAATAGATAAAGAAGATGTATTCGATGCTAAAATACAGTTGTCCACAACAATCTGCTCCAACTGAGAGAATACTTGATGTTTCACGTCTAAACGCTCAACAACAGCTTCAATAACCAAAGATGCGTCTACAAGATCTCTATAATCCGAGGTATAAAGCACCTTTTCTAACATGATTGCAACCTGATCAGGTGTTAGAACATCTTTTTCAACTAATCTATTAAAAACCTTTACATGACCTTCTTCCGCTTTGTTGAGCATCTCCGAATTAACGTCCAATAAAACTACTTGATGACCATTTTGCAATGCAACTTGAGCAATCCCAGCTCCCATTGTTCCTGCGCCAATTACCGCTACAACCATTAGTTTCCTTTAAATATTGGTGATCTCTTTTCTAAAAAGGCATTCACACCTTCTTTAAAATCATTTGTGCTTCCTGCTTCCGTTTGTAATATTTTTTCCAATTCTAATTGGTTAGATAAATCATTTACAAACGACTGATTTATGGCTTTTTTGGTTAAACCCAAAGCACGCGTTGGCATCAAAGCTATTTTGTTTGCAAAATCAATAACGAAAGAATCAAATTCGTCGTCATCTACAGTTTTATAAATTAAATTCATGGCCTCCGCATCTTCTGCGCTGACTTTGTCTCCAGTCATCATCAACGCTAAAGCCTTTTGTACACCAATAATTCTTGGCAAGAAAAATGTTCCGCCCGAATCAGGTATTAATCCGATTTTTGAAAATGCTTGAATAAAGGATGCCGACCTTTTTGCAATTGTCAAATCACAAGCTAATGCAATATTTGCTCCAGCACCTGCAGCAACACCATTTACGGCGGCAATGATCGGTTTTTCAATATTTCGAATACGTTCGATAATTGGATTATAGTGTTCTGAAACTATTTTACTCAACTCAGGTCCATTTGGATCTGTTGCCTCAGCTAAATCCTGACCTGCACAAAATGCTTTCCCTTCTCCTGAAATGACAATACATCTAACATTGTCATCTTTTTCTGCTTGATCTAAGGATTCTTGTAATTTCATTGCCATTGATCTATTGAATGAATTGAACACCTGCGGTCGATTCAATTTCAACTCTAAAACTCCTGCACGTAATGTTGAAATAATTTCCATTTGTTAATTATAAATCTGGTTTAATGACTTGGCTCTTTTAGCCATAATTGTTCTTAAGGACTCTGGTTGTAAAACCTCAATTTCACCAGCATAGGACAAAAACGCACGAATTAATTCCTCTGAAACTACAACTTGAATTTCAAAGGTTGTTTTATTCTTCCCTATTTTGACTACTTCTTGAGTATGATGTAACGGTTGAGATATCAAATATTTAGCTGCAACATGATCGGCCTTAAATTGAACACATTGAACCTCATCGGAAGAGGCTACTGTAATTCCTATGGTATGCTTAAAAAAATTATCCGCATCAAAACCATGTGGTTTCTTGAATTGCTCATCGGTAATTGCTAAACCATTCATCCGATCTAAGGCATAGGTAATAATGGATTGCTTGTCCAAATCAAACGATATTAAATACCATCGATTCCTATATTCTTTTAGCAATAAGGGTAATACATTTCTTTGTTTTGGAGGTTCTGTGGAAGTAAAACTTTGATAATTGAAGTGTACTTTAACCGATGACCTAATTGCATCAAGTAAAATTGGTAAGAATTCATTTCCACCAGTTGAAACAGTGGATTCGAACTGAATAAATTGAGCAAGATCTCTTTCTTCTGGGTTAGCCGCTATGGATACTCGATCAACAATCTTATCTATTGCACTCCCGAATTGTTTGAATAAGTTAACATCCCGAAATTGCATTAATGTATTTGCGGCAAATTTAATTGCGCTTAAATCTTCCTCCGTTAAAGGTATATCGTTAATCGTAAAATTCGGATCTTGGTAATAATAACCTCCAAAGCGCTTACTATATTTTATGGGCGCATCGTGCTCCATCTTCATGGCAAACATATCCTTTTCTATGGTAGAATCACAGATATTAGCGCCATCATAACTTCCATAAAGCGCTTCCTCACAAGCTTCTCTCAACTTACTTTTAGATGGATATGGAGCATACTTGTTTCTTAAACATCGATCAATGATTCGATATCGAATCAAGGCATTTTTAATGTGTGGCATTATGCTGTTACTTTAGTCTGATAACCAAAAAGTTCGAAATACTTAATTGCTTTTGCAACAGCCTCAGGCACATCTTCTTCCCAACTTGAAACACCTGCTTTAATTTTAGAAAGCACGTCATCTGACATAATATGAAGAAGTCGTTGGTCAAAATCTGTAAGTGCAACCAATTTATCGGTATCCTTTAAGTATTGAATTAATCCATTCAGTTCTTTTGGTAAAATCAAATTCGACAAATCATATAATTCACCCGTTTCCACATCATTTGCAGGATAAACAAATAGTTTAACATGATGACCAAATCCACGACCAAAAGCCTCCAACAGTCCACCCGGTAGATTTTCATAATACTTTTCATCGAAAATTGTATGCAGATTGTATGTACCAAGAATAACACCCATTTTTGTTCCTCGAGCAATATTACCCAAGTATCCAATCATTTTGTAATGCTTCAAATAATTTGTTATCATTACTGTGTAACCGAGCGAACCCAAAAGCTCAGCACGATCAACAAAATCTTTGTCTGATATCTTACCATCCGCTGTTAGATCCTTTAACGTCAACTCAAATACAACACTTACATTTTCTGAATCAACATCTGGTTCGTTTAAAAAAGCACGTATACCCGACTCTATCATGTCGATATGAACCTTTGTTACAGGACGAAATCGCCCTCTCATGAGCAAGATATTTTTTTTGTATAAAGCTGTGGCTGGCTGCAAAACGTTACCACACAAATCAAACATGGTTGCATCAGAAATACCTCGCTTCACTAAATTCAAGGCAATAATTCTATTGTCTACTTTTTCAAAATCTGGACCAGAAACTCGCAACATATCAATTTCCATCCGATCACGAGGTAAGCGATGTACTAGACTCGTTAAAAACTCATTCAAATCATGGTATTGAAAAAAACAAGCATAAATCAGATTAACACCCAAAATCCCAAGTGCTTCTTGCTGCGCTTTGTGACTGTTGTCATGCATTTTAATGTGTAAAATCACATCATTAGGAACAGCTTCTTTTCGCAATTGAAAACGTATTCCTACCCAACCTTGACCTTGATTTGTTTTATGATAATTCAATGACTCCACCGTATTGCAAAAAGCAAAAAACCGAGATTCTTTATACTTGTTCGGTAGTCTATACTTCAGTGTTTCATATTCAGTCTCAAGCATAGTCAACAACCTCTCTTCACAAACATACCTTGAAGCCTCACCATACATGGAATCAGAAACTTTCATATCATAGGCTGACTGTGTGTATGCAATTGTACCCGAGCTACCACCTGCCTTAAAAAAGTTGGCTGCGACTTCCTGACCTGCACCAATTTCAGCAAAACATCCATAGATATCCTGAGTCAAGTTAATCTTAAGTGCCTTTTCTTCCGTGGTAAGTCGTCTTTCGTCAATCATAATCAGTAATTACTCTGCAAATTAACAAAAAATATAATTCGTTAATGCGGGTCTTTAAAATCAGGATTAGACAAAAAGGAATAATCTGTTAAAGTATTTAAAAAAGCCTTAAGGTAAGATTTCTCAAGGTCACTTAACTGGACACCACCCTGAAATGCAAACTCAATTAACGGATCTATAGTTCCACTTTGCTTTATTCCAGAAGAATAATGATTTATAACATCATCCAAAGATGTAAATCGTCCATCATGCATGTATGGACCAGTAACAGCAATATTACGAAGTGTTGGAACCTTAAATTTACCATCATCCGAGGCAGACCCTGTAATCAAGGCCCTTCCTTTGTCTGCAAATGTTTGGTCTAGCCCATTATTACTGAATTTCTGTACTTGCATCAATGGTCCATTGTGGCAATGGAAACAATCGGCACCATTCAAACTCTTAAATAAATCATAACCAGCCCATTCCTCAGGAGTGATTGATTGCAGTGTTTCTTTTTGTTCTAGATTAAGGTTCATGTTGTTTATATACCGATACATCACATCAAATTTTGAATTTCCAGAAACCATGGTTCGAAGAAACTGTGCAATTGCCTTGGTTGCACGCAATGAGTCAATACCTGGTGTACGAAAGGCTTTGAAAAACAACTGACGATATGTAACGTTTTCTTCCAATTTTTCTAAAGCATTTTTCCAGGATTGATGCATTTCAACAGGATTTGGAACAGGCTCAAGAATTTGGTGTTCGAGCGTAGCTGCGCGACCATCCCAAAAGAAAAATTGTTGCCAACCCAAATTAATTAGGGCCATGGCATTACGATTACCAAGGGCTCCATTTACTCCTGATGAAAATTGATTTGGATCAGAAAATCCAAAAGTTTGCGCGTGACATGAAGCGCAGGAAATAGTATTATCGCGACTTAATTTTTTTTCATAAAATAAATACCTACCTAAAAGCACCCCCTCCTTGGTTAATGGGTTATCTTGAGGAATAGTCATAGGTGGAAAGTGATCCGGTATGTTCAAATTAAATGGAGTAGGAATAAACTCAACCTTTTCTTTTACACAAGATTGAAGTGCAAGCCAAACGAAGAATAGCGCGATTAATACAATTCCTCTTTTCATAACGGTTTCAATTCAGCAATAAAATTGTCGATAACCTTTTGTGATAGAACCTTTTGACTTCCCGAAGAATGTGTCATACATTCTTGTCGCCAATTAATTTCCTGACCCGGATGAACAAAAAATGCATTTAAATCAACCACTAACCCTAATTTATAAACCTGTGAGGGTAAGGTTTGCCAAGCACAATTTTGAAACTTAATTGGACTGTAGAAATCATCCCCGCCCACATGGTAACTAATTGAATGATTCAAATTTGTTATCCCATCAACAACAGTATCCATTTTTGCCTCAAGCTTTAAGAAGATGTATCCAGGGTTCCAATCCCAATGCATATCTTGAGCATTCATGATATATAGAGGATTTGTTGTTTCAAATGCAGAAGGATCGGCGTGATTACGCATAGGATCAACTCCAATAAATCCATTAATATTAGAAAACGAATTTGGGCTACCCGTTGTTCTGATGACGTTAGAACCGTATTTCCGAAAATCAAAAGATGCTGTTTTAATTAATTCAGTGTTTTGATTTGTAAGTTCCGATAAAAAGAATTTCAACTCAACAAATTGAATTAAATCGCCATTGTTCATGGTGTAGATGTTATCTAAAACCAACTTATCCGTATTAAACATTGGTGTGATATCAATATGTAATGAATCTTTATCTACAGTTTCTTTTGGAATTGATGGATTTTTATCCTTACATGACATCAAGGTCAAAAAAAATGAAAACAAAAAAACTACATGAAATTTTCTCATATATCAAATTTAGATAATCCCGATGAACGATAAAAGTTTTGATATATTTAAAAAAGCATTAAGAACTAACCTTAGAAATCAAATCAATGAAGCCTTTAAAAATTTATAATGCCTCTGCCGGAAGTGGAAAAACATTCCAATTAGTAAAAAATTATCTTGTGATTGCATTGAGTAATAAGCTCAACCCAAAACGCTTTAGTCAAATGCTCGCAATGACATTTACAAATAAGGCCGCTCTTGAAATGAAAACTAGAATCATTGCAAAACTCGATGAACTTGCTCACGGCAAAAATGATGATAAAAACGCAGAGTTAATTAACACCCTTTGTGAAACTTTAAGCGTTAATGAAGCTGAATTAACCGCCAGATCCAAGGGAGTATTGTCTGCAATTCTTCATAATTACGAAGATTTCAATGTCATGACAATAGATAAATTCAACTTACGATTAATTAGATCATTTTCAAAGGATCTCGATATCGCGCAAGATTTTGAGGTGGTATTAAATGAAACGGAATTGATTGAACAAACGGTTGATCTCCTGTTGGAACAACTCGGTACAGAGCAAATGTCTAAACTCACCAATTTAATCTTACAATATACACGATCAAATATAGATGAAGGTCAAAAATGGCAAATTCGCCAGTCATTGATAAACTTTGCTTCGGTTTTAAAACAGGAAAAAGACTTGTTAATCCTAGAAGAATTAGCTGGTGCAGATTTTTCTTTGGATCGAAGAACAATACTTTTGACTGATTTAAACAACCTTAATAATCGATTTGTAAGTGCCTGCAAACAGGTTTACACGAATTACCTCAATTTAAATATTGATGAATCCCGGGTGCCGAACAAATCGAAAACTACATCCCCAATACACGCTATAGGTAGCTATGAAAAGATCCCTATCAAAGATTTATTTTCGAAACAATATTTCACTACCATTACGAAAGCAAAAAATTGGGAATCGGTTTTCCCACCATCTCTGCTTCGAGATTTAGAAGAACTAAATCAATTACACATTCAACTTTTACCACAATTTGCAGCCTTACAGAGTTTCATCGGTAAATTTTACGATATGGCGCTTTTACAATTCATTTCCAAAACGCTTACCGATTTGCGCAAAAATGAACAGGTATTAAGAATTTCTGAATTTAATAAACTCATTTCTGAATTAGTAAGCAATGAAGAGGCACCTTTCATTTATGAACGTTTGGGCAACAGATTTACAAATTTTTTGTTGGACGAATTTCAAGACACATCGAGACTTCAATGGTTAAATATCGTTCCATTATTACATGAATCATTGAGTAAGGATGAACATAATCTCATTGTTGGTGATCCTAAACAATCCATTTATCGCTTTAAAAATGGTGTAGCCGAACAATTTGTCAAACTTCCTAGAATTTATAACCCTGAAGAAAACCCTTCAATAGAATTAAAATCAAATTACTTCGAAGCTGCTGGTGAAGTTATTCGACTTGAGGAAAATTGGAGATCCTCTTCGATTATTGTAAATTTTAATAATACATTCTTTGAGCATTTCTTAAACCATATACCTGAGAGGTCTTTAGATTTTTATAATTCAGTGTCCCAAAATGCCATGTCGCAAAAGTCAGGATTAGTGGATGTTATTTCCAAAAAAGAACAAATTTCTGACTTGGAATTGGTTCCAATTATAATGGAGAAAATTGCCGAAGCTGAACAACTTGGATTCCGTAAAGGAGACATTTGTATCCTAAGTGAAAAGAATAAACATGCTGCGATCTGGGCAATGGAGTTGACTAGAAATGGTATCCCAGTAGTTTCGTCAGAATCTTTATTATTGATCAATGACCCTCAAGTGCAATTAACACTGCACTATTTAAATTTGAGAATCAAACCTTCATCAGACACCTATAAAAAACTTTTTATCGATCGTTATTTTCGTTTACTCCAAACTGATGCTTTTGTTAACTACAGATCCTACATCGAAAAATATGAATACAAAGGAAAAATACAAACACGTATTAATGATGCTCTTTTTATAGCAGATCATTTTGGGAATGCAGAAAAGTTCTACAAGAAATATGAAAACCTGTATGATTTAATTCAACACTTTTTTAGTTTGATGTCATGGAACGAATTAAACAGTGCTTATTTACATCAATTTTCAGATATCGTTTTGGATTATGAAACTACCAAAGGTCCAGATTTAGTTGGTTTCATGTCTTTTTTTGATTCCAAGGCTGATAAATTTTCAATTCAAACACCTAAAAACGAGGAGTCCATTGAAATAATGACTATTCACAAATCAAAAGGCTTAGAGTTTCCTGTTGTTATCATACCATCTATGGACTTTATGGCAAAACCCTTGAGTCATTCGAAATATTTAATTGAATCTGATGACTTTATCTTACACACAACCTTATCCGAAAAATCTCCGATACCAGCTGTTAGAGCATATCGAGAAATTGAACACGCCCAGACACTCACTGATAAAATCAACCTAACTTATGTTGCACTGACTAGGCCTGAATCTTGCCTTTTTATTATCAACTATTGGAACAACTCATTTGGTCAGTCCATCCACAATACACTTGAGCAATTCAACGAGCGCGAAGAATCAACCGATGGTACGCTCAAATTACGACTAAATTCAACTGATTTTGTACCTCATGTCTCGAATCAAGCTAAAATCAATGAATTTATTCCAGAAAATTTCACTGAAAAACTTTGGTTTCCAGACATCTCAATTCGACAAAAAAAAGAGGACCAAAACACCTTATTGAGCAAAGAACAACAAGTCGGAAATCAATTCCATACGATCATGGCTCAATTAGAATCGCTTGAAGATTTTGACTCCATTTACCGCAAATTAGAACTTGAAGGGCTAGTTGACTCGAAACTCAAAGGTGAACTTAAAAAGCTTGTTGAAAAAGTATTCACTAATAAAGAGATAGAAACCATTCATTCAAAGGCCTCAAAAATTTTGAATGAACAAAATATTATTGCCTCAGAAGACTCCACTTATAGACCTGATCGAATAATCATTAAACCAAACGAAACAATTGTTTTAGATTATAAAACAGGTATGAATAAAGCAAATCATATAAAACAAGTACAAGCATATAAAAATGCCCTTGAAGGTTTGGGGTTGCCTAACGTCAAGGGCTTTGTGTACTATACAGAAAAAGACGAGATTTTACCCGTTCACTGATGAATTGACTTTTTCAAAGGCTTGATTAAGTAATTGATCATCAACCAATTCAGGAATGGTAACTTTCAGATTAGGCTCTGCCTCCATCGCTCGTTTTATAGCGAAAATAGAACCTTCATTGCGTGCCCAACTTCTTCGCGATATACCATTATTGACATCCCAATGCAACATGGACTTCAACCTTCTATTGGCATCATCACTTCCATCAAGCAGCATACCAAATCCGCCATTGATAACTTCGCCCCAACCGACGCCACCTCCATTGTGTATAGAGACCCAAGTTGCGCCTCGGAAACTATCACCAATTACATTGTGAATAGCCATATCCGCAGTAAAACGGGATCCATCATATATATTTGATGTTTCTCTGTAGGGTGAATCTGTACCTGATACATCATGATGATCACGTCCCAAAACAACAGGTCCAATCTCACCATTAGCAATAGCTTTATTAAAGGCTTCTGCTATTTTCATTCTACCCTCCGCATCAGCGTATAAAATTCTAGCCTGAGAACCAACCACTAATTTATTTTGTTGAGCACCTTTTATCCATTGAATGTTATCAGCCATCTGTTGCTGAATTTCTATTGGACTAGTTTTCATTAAATCTTCCAATACCGCGCAGGCTATCAAATCTGTTTTTTCAAGATCTTTAGGATCACCGGATGCACACACCCACCTGAAAGGACCAAACCCGTAATCAAAACACATTGGCCCCATAATATCCTGAACATATGATGGATACTTAAAATCCAATCCGTTATCCGCCATAATATCTGCTCCTGCACGTGAAGCTTCCAAAAGAAAGGCATTTCCATAATCAAAGAAATAAGTTCCTTTAGCAGCATGTTTATTCACAGCAACAGCGTGACGAATTAAAGACTCTTTTACTTTTTGTTTGAAGCTGTCCGGATTTTCAGACATCATGGTGTTTGATTCCTCAAACGATAATCCAACAGGGTAATATCCTCCTGCCCATGGGTTATGTAATGAAGTTTGATCAGAACCGAGGTCGATGTGTAAATCTGCCGAATCGAATTTCTCCCAAACCTCTACAATATTACCCAAATAGGCAATGGACACAACCTCTTTATGTGTTTGCGCATGCCTTACTCGTTCAACCAATTCAGTTAAGTCAGTTATAATCTCATTAATCCAACCTTGCTCGTGACGAATTTTCGTGATTTTAGGGTTAACCTCTGCACAGACAGTGATACAACCGGCAATATTTCCCGCCTTAGGTTGAGCCCCAGACATACCTCCTAGTCCTGAAGTAACAAATAATGAACCCGTAGGAGATTTTTTAATCTTTCGAAAACCGTTTAATACAGTGATAGTTGTTCCATGCACAATACCTTGCGGACCAATATACATATATGAACCAGCTGTCATTTGACCATATTGAGTTACACCTAACGCATTAAACTTTTCCCAATCGTCAGGTTTTGAATAATTTGGAATCATCATTCCATTCGTTACTACAACACGTGGAGCATCTTTGTGCGAAGGAAACAAACCCATAGGGTGACCAGAATACATCACCAAAGTTTGCTCGTCTGACATTTCAGCTAAATACTTCATGGTCAAACGATATTGTATCCAGTTTTGAAAAACAGCACCATTTCCACCATAAGTAATCAACTCATGAGGATGTTGTGCGACAGCATAATCCAAATTGTTTTGAATCATCATCATAATAGACTTCGCTTGTTCAGATTTCCCGGGATATTCTTGGATCGGACGAGCGTACATCTGATAATCTGGTCTGTAGCGATACATATAAATTCGCCCGTAAGTTTCTAATTCATAGATAAAGTCATCAATCAATTCATGATGCTGATCCTTAGGGAAATAACGCAAAGCATTTTGTATAGCCAACTTTTTCTCCTCTGCAGAAAGGATTTCCTTTCGTTTTGGTGCATGATTTATAGTTGGGTCATAGGATTTTGGAACCGGAACTTGAGCTGGAATACCTTGAAGAATGTCCTGTTGAAATAATTCGTTTGTCATGAATTTCTTTTTTTACAAAAATAACACCTTAGTGATTTGTAACAAATAAATAAGGGAGGTTGCCCTCCCTTATCTATTGATGTGATTATTTAATAAATTTAAAATCCTTCCCTGGATAAACTGCTGAATCTCCGAGTTCCTCTTCAATTCTTAGCAATTGATTGTATTTCGACATACGATCAGATCGTGAGGCAGATCCAGTCTTAATTTGTCCACAATTTAATGCTACCGCAAGATCAGCAATCGTGTTGTCCTCTGTTTCTCCACTTCGATGACTCATTACAGAGGTGTAACTGTTTCTCGTTGCTAATTGGACTGATTCGATTGTTTCAGTCAAAGAACCTATTTGGTTAACTTTTACCAAAATTGAATTAGCAATACCTTCTTGAATTCCTTTTGAAAGTCGTTTAGTATTTGTCACAAACAAATCATCACCAACAAGTTGAACTCGGTTTCCTAATTTTTCCGTAGCCTCTTTCCAACCCGACCAGTCATCTTCCGCAAGACCATCTTCTATTGAAATTATAGGATATTTCGAACACCAATCCTCCCAAAATGAAACCATTTCCGAAGACGTTCTTTCCTCGCCTGTTGATTCGAATACATACTTTTGTTTGTCAGCTTTGTAAAATTCAGAAGAAGCTGCATCCAGAGCAATATACATATCATGACCAGGTTTAAACCCAGCTTGTTCTATTGCTTGTAAAACAACTTGTATTGCCTCTTCATTAGAACCTAAATTTGGAGCAAAACCACCCTCATCTCCAACATTGGTAGACAATCCTTTTGACTTCAAAACATTTTTCAAATGATGAAATACTTCTGTACCCCAGCGTAAACCTTCTGAAAAAGAGGAAGCCCCAAAGGGCATTACCATAAATTCCTGAATATCAATTAAATTATCTGCATGAGAGCCCCCGTTTAAAATATTCATCATCGGAACGGGCATGGTAACAGCACCTACACCACCGATATATTTATATAGACTCATTCCTGACTCTTGCGCTGCAGCACGAGACACTGCTAAAGAAGTCCCTAAAATCGCATTCGCTCCTAAATTAGATTTGTTTTCAGTACCATCAAGTTTTCTTAAAACTGTATCAATTGCTTTTTGATCAAAAACATCCATTCCATGTAATCCTTCATTTATTGTAGAATTAACATGCTTAACCGCATTCAACACCCCTTTACCGAGATAAAACGATTTGTCTCCATCACGCAACTCCACTGCTTCATGAATACCCGTTGAAGCCCCAGAAGGAACAGCAGCCCTTCCAAATGCACCATTTGTTGTGTAAACATCAACTTCAACCGTTGGATTACCACGAGAATCCAAAATTTGACGACCAATTATTTTTGCTATATAACTCATGCTTGTTTTTCTTTCATATTTTCAATAAACTGATCAAATAAATACCTTGAGTCGTGCGGACCAGCCGAGGCCTCAGGATGATATTGAACAGAAAAAACTGGTTTATCTTTCAAGGCAATACCTGCAATGGTATTATCATTCAAATGTTTGTGTGTAATTTGAATATTAGTTTGATTTTCGATACTCTCTTCGGAAATAACAAAACCGTGATTTTGTGATGTGATTTCTCCTTTACCTGTAATTAAGTTTTTAATTGGGTGATTTATTCCTCTATGACCATTGAACATCTTTCGTGTCGTCAATCCTTGACTTAACCCCAATATTTGATGTCCCAAACATATTCCAAATACAGGCTTCCCGGTTTCGACAATTTCTTTCACTAAAGCAATTGATTCAGGCATCACAGAAGGATCACCTGGACCATTTGACAGCATATAACCATCTGGTTCAAATGATTTTAAATCTTCAATAGACGAATTCATTGGAAAAACCTTAACATGACATCCACGTTCTACTAAACATCGAACAATATTTTTTTTGACCCCAAAATCAATAAGCGACACACGATAAGTAGCATTTTCATGCTGCACTTCATAAGGCACCTTTGTTGAAACTTGAGACGAAAGCTCTAGACCTTCCATAGAAGGAACATTACTTAATTCCTTACGTAATGACTCTACATCTAAATTTTCTGAAGAAATTATTGCGTTCATAGCACCTTTACTCCGTATGTGACGAACCAAAGCACGCGTATCAATGTCAGCTATTCCAACTGTTCCACTATTTAACATAAGATTCTCCAAAGAACCCTCAGCTCCAGGCCTTGAATAACCATCTGAAAATTTCTTAGTAACTAAACCAGCAATTTTCATGGATTCAGATTCAATTTCTTCAGCATGTACACCATAATTACCAATATGAGCTGTTGTCATTATCAAAATCTGGCCTAAATAAGATGGGTCTGTAAATACTTCCTGATAACCAGTCATACCAGTATTAAATGCTATTTCACCAGTTGTTGTTCCTATTTTACCAATTGCTATACCGTTAAATACAGTTCCGTCAGCAAGCAGTAAAATTGCGGGTTGTCTATGTTCCATGCTTTTAATTTAGCGCAAAGTTAGAATTTCAAATTGAAACGTTTAAAATAGTAGGCACAAAAAAGGGGTAATGTTTTGAACATTACCCCTTAATATTAGACTGAAGTCTTATTCCTCAGATTTATCTTCTTCTTTAGTTTCCTCAGAAGACTCAGAATCACTAACGTTATTATCTTCAGCAGCTACTTCAGTTTCAACAACCTCTGCAACTTCAATAGTATCGTTTTCTTTCTTTGCTCCGCCTCGTCTTGAACGTCTTGTAGTCTTTTTTGCTTTTTCATTAGTATAGATTTCATTGAAATCAACTAATTCGATCATACACATCTCTGCATTATCTCCTAAACGATAACCTGTGCGAATGATACGCGTGTATCCTCCATTACGTTCTGCAATTTTTGGTGCTACTTCTCTAAATAATTCAGTAACTACTTCCTTATTTTGCAAGTAACTAAATACAGTTCTTCTGGAGTGAGTTGAATCCGACTTCGATTTCGTCAAAAGTGGCTCAACAAATCCACGAAGTGCTTTTGCTTTAGCTATCGTTGTATTAATACGTTTGTGCTGTATTAACGAACAAGCCATATTAGATAGCATCGCCTTTCTGTGTGCTGATTTTCTACCTAAGTTATTTACTTTATTTCCGTGTCTCATTTTAAATATCTTTATCGATTACTAGTCTTTATCCAATTTGTACTTGGATACGTTCATACCGAAAGATAATCCTTTATTATCTACAAGATCCTCTAACTCAGTCAATGATTTCTTACCGAAATTTCTGAATTTCAACAGATCATTTTTATTGTAAGATACTAGATCACCTAATGTCTCAACATCAGCAGCCTTCAAACAATTCAAAGCTCTAACGGAAAGATCCATATCAACTAGTTTTGTTTTCAACAACTGACGCATGTGAAGCGATGTCTCATCAAATTCTTCAGTATCAGCCTTAACTTCACTATCCAAAGTGATACGCTCATCAGAAAACAACATAAAATGATGAATCAAAATTTTAGCCGCTTCTTTCAACGCATCTTTAGGATGAACAGAACCATCAGTTGTAATGTCAAAAACTAATTTCTCGTAATCAGTTTTTTGCTCAACACGGTAGTTTTCTATCGCGTATTTAACATTTTTGATCGGAGTGAAAATCGAGTCAATAAAAATAGTCCCGAAAGGCGCTGTACTTACCTTATTTTCTTCAGCAGGAACATACCCTCTTCCTTTTGTAATTGAAAGTTCAAGTTCAATTTTAACTGAAGGCTCCATGTTACAAATAACCAAATCAGAATTTAAAACCTGAAATGCAGATGTAAATTTACCTAGGTCTCCAGCTGTTAATTTATCCTGTCCAGAAATTGAAACTATTACTGTTTCCGAATCTGTCCCTTCAATTTGCTGTTTAAATCGAACTTGCTTTAAATTCAATATAATTTCAGTAACATCCTCTACTACACCTTTAATGGTAGTAAACTCATGGTCTACACCTTCAATCTTTACAGATGAAATTGCAAAACCTTCTAAAGAAGACAATAAAATTCTTCTTAAAGAGTTACCAACTGTGATTCCATAACCAGGTTCTAACGGACGAAATTCAAATTGTCCGTGATGTTCATCTGATTGAACCATTATAACCTTGTCAGGCTTTTGAAAATCTAAAATAGCCATGTTGAAAGCTTAATTATTATTTAGAATATAATTCGACAATTAATTGTTCCTTGATGTTCTCAGGAATCATCTCTCTTGAAGGTACACTTAATACCTTTCCAGACATGTCCGAATTATTCCAATCCAACCAATCGTACTTTTTACTGTTACCTGATAAAGAAGACGCGATCACTTCTAAAGATTTAGACTTCTCACGTACACCAACAACATCACCTACCTTAAGTGTGTATGATGGAATGTTTACAACTTCACCATTAACAGTTATGTGCTTGTGTGAAACTAACTGACGAGCAGCTCTTCTTGAATTCGCTACTCCCAATCTATAAACTGTATTGTCCAAACGAGATTCACATAATTGTAACAAGTTCTCACCTGTAATACCTTTCATGCGAGATGCACGTTCAAACATGTTCGCAAATTGACGCTCAAGAATACCATAAGTATACTTAGCTTTTTGCTTCTCACCTAACTGGATTGCATACTCAGACTGCTTTCCACCTCTTCTTTTAGACGGACCATGTTGACCTGGACCGTAGCTTCTTCTGTCTAATGCTTTGTCTGGTCCAAAGATTGGATCTCTGAAACGACGTGCAATTTTGGATTTTGGACCTCTATATCTTGCCATTACTATTTATTTATGATAAGGTAATTGTGAATTAAGGCTATCCTTCGACAACTTTACTACCTTATCTGAATTAATTACTATACTCGACGTCTTTTAGGAGGACGACACCCGTTGTGCGGTAAAGGAGTTACGTCAATAATTTCAGTAACTTCAATTCCTGCATTATGAATAGCACGAATTGCTGATTCTCTACCTGCTCCAGGACCTTTAACGTATACTTTTACTCTACGTAATCCGAAGTCATGAGCTTCTTTTGAAGCATCCTCTGCTGAAACTTGTGCAGCATAAGGAGTATTCTTCTTAGAACCTTTGAAGCCCATTTTACCTGCTGAAGACCAAGATATAACTTGTCCAGCATTGTTTGTCAAAGAAATAATTACATTGTTGAAGGTAGCTTGAATATGCGCTTCACCCGATGCATCTACTTTGACATTCTTCTTCTTTTTCTGATTAGACTTTGCCATCTGTTATTTATTATTTAGTTGCCTTTTTCTTGTTTGCAACTGTTTTTCTTCTTCCTTTACGTGTTCTTGAATTATTCTTCGTACGCTGACCTCTCAACGGTAAACCAGCTCTATGACGAATTCCTCGTTGACAACCAATATCCATTAAACGTTTAATGTTCAATTGAATCTCAGAACGTAACTGACCTTCTGTTTTAATCTCATTGATCGCATTACGAATAGCTGACAGTTGATCATCAGACCAATCTTGAACTTTAATGTTTTCGTCAATATTATTGTCCTTCAAAATCTTTTGTGAAGTACTTTTTCCGATTCCAAAGATGTACGTTAATCCAATTACACCTCTTTTGTTTTTTGGTAAATCAATACCTGCAATACGTGCCATAATCTAAATATTACCCTTGTCTTTGTTTAAGTTTTGGATTCTTCTTATTAATCACATAAACTCTACCTTTTCTCTTCACAATCTTGCAATCTGCAGATCGTTTCTTAACTGATGCTCTTACTTTCATCTTTTATTATTTTAAGAAATCTTTATTTATATCTAAATGAAATTCTTCCTTTCGATAAATCATAAGGAGACATTTCAACTTTTACACGGTCACCAGGAAGTATTTTAATGTAAAACATTCTCATTTTACCTGAGATGTGCGCAGTAATTACGTGGCCATTTTCTAATTCAACACGAAACATCGCATTCGAAAGGGCTTCGATAATTACGCCATCTTGTTCAATTGATGATTGTTTTGCCATACGCTTAAAATCCTGATAATTCATTAACTGTTCGACGACCCTTCACTCTTGAACCTTCCATCAAACCATCCATGTGTCGATTTAATAAGTATGATTCTATCTGCTGCAAGGTATCCAAAACTACACCCACCATTATTAAAATTGACGTTCCACCGAAAAACATTGCAAAAGCATCATTTACTCCAGCCAATTTAGCAATAGAAGGCAATATTGCGATCACTGCTAAAAACAAGGACCCTGGGAATGTAATTCTTGAAACAATAGTATCGATGAACTCTGCTGTTTCTTCTCCAGGTCTAACTCCAGGAACAAAACCACCACTTCGTTTAAGATCATCAGCGATTTTCTTCGAGTTGATCATAATTGCCGTATAGAAATAGGTAAATACGATAATCAACACAGCTAACAACGTATTATAACTTACACCGTAAATATCACCTAATGTGTTTTGTAAAAAAGACCCACCATTTTCACCGCCAGAGAAAACCATCAAAGGAATTGTCATGATCGCCTGAGCAAAGATAATGGGCATTACACCACTTGCGTTCACTTTAATGGGCAAGTAACTTCTAGCACTTTGTTCATCAACAGCTCTTGAACCCATGATTCTTTTTGCTGTGTTAAGTGGAATTCTTCTAACTCCTTGAACAATCAAAATTGTACCCAGAATCACCAACATAAATGCCACTAGTTCTAATACAATTTTAATCAAGTTTCCTGATTCAACAGCAAAACCAAATTCTGCTAAGAATGCTTCAGGCAAACGAGCAAGTATCCCTACCGTGATCAATAAAGAAATTCCATTGCCAATACCTTTGTCCGTAATACGCTCACCCAACCAAACAGCAAACATAGATCCAGCAATTAACACTGCTATTGTCTGCGTCCACCAAAATGGGTCTGCATCTAAGGGCATTGCTCCCTTCGATTGAACATATAAGGTCAAATAACTAGGTGCTTGAAGCGCACAGATAATGACAGTCAATATCCGGGTATAATTGTTTATTTTTTTACGACCTGACTCACCCTCATTTTGCATTTTTTGAACGGCAGGTACTGCCATTCCTAATAATTGCATAATGATCGAAGCACTGATGTAAGGCATAATACCTAATGCCATTATTGAAGCATTAGTGAAACCACCACCTGAAAATAAAGACAAGAGGGTCTCCAATGTGTTTTGTCCACCTTGAGCTTGTGCATTCATCAATGCATCATAGTTCACACCAGGTAAAATCACAAACGATCCTACACGATAAACAAGAATTAAGGTCAAGGTTAATACTATCCTTTTCCTTAATTCTTCAACTTTCCAGATGTTCTTAATATTTTGTATGAAACGATTCATTTTAAAAAAATGTTGGCAAAGTTAATTAGATTTCCGCACAATTCCCACCATTTCCTTCAATAACAGCTTTGGCTGATGAAGAAAACTTGTGAGCAGAAATATTAACCTTAGCTTTTAACTCGCCTCTACCCAAAATCTTCACTAATTCATTTCTAGACACTAAACCATTTTCACGTAACACATCTGGGTTGATATCTGTTAAATTTTTACGTTCAACCAAAGATTGTATAATGTCTAAGTTTATTGCTTTATACTCAACACGGTTTATGTTCTTAAAACCAAATTTAGGAACTCTTCTTTGTAAAGGCATTTGACCTCCTTCGAAACCGATCTTTTTACTGTAACCAGATCTTGATTTCGCTCCTTTATGTCCGCGAGTTGAAGTTCCTCCATGACCAGAACCTTGACCACGAGCAATTCTTTTTTCTCTTTTAACAGAACCTTTTGCAGGAGTTAAATTATGTAAATTCATTGTAAATCGTTTTTTTAGTTTTACTCTACAACCACTACCAGGTGCTGTACTTTCTTAACCATACCAAGAATTTGAGGAGTAGCCTCATGTTCAACAACATGATTCAATTTTCTCAAACCTAACGCTTTGATCGTCGCTTTTTGAACTGCTGGACGTTTAATAGCGCTTCTAACTTGCTTAATCTTAATTTTCGCCATGATAACTCTATTAACCGTTAAATACTTTGTCCAATGAGATTCCACGTTGTTTTGCTACTGCAACAGCATCACGCATTTGTGCTAATGCATCAATAGTAGCTTTAACAACATTGTGTGGGTTTGAAGATCCTTGAGATTTAGCAAGTACATTATGTACTCCTACACTCTCCAACACGGCACGCATGGCACCACCAGCGATAACTCCGGTACCATTTGTTGCTGGTTTCAAGAATACTTCAGCTCCACCGAACTTTCCTTTTTGAGGATGTGGAACAGTACCTTTCAAAATTGGAACTTTTATTAAGTTCTTCTTAGCGTCATCAATTGCTTTGGTGATAGCTTCAGTAACTTCTTTTGCTTTACCTAAACCATGACCAACAATACCATGCTCATCACCTACAACAACAATTGCAGAAAATGAAAACGTACGACCTCCTTTAGTTACTTTCGTAACACGATTTACAGCTACGAGCTTATCTTTTAACTCAATATCTGCAGATTTTACTCTGTTTAATGTGTTTGCTGCCATTTATTAAAATTTTAATCCACCTTCTCTAGCTGATTCAGCCAATGATTTAACTCTTCCGTGATATAAATAACCATTACGGTCGAATACCACTCGTTCAATACCAGCTTTAACAGCTTTCTCCGCAACTTCTTTACCTACAACTGCCGCCTGATCGATTTTATTTTTCTTATCAACGTTAGTGTTTTTGTAAGATGAAGCTGCAGCCAACGTTACCCCAGTAACATCATCTATCAATTGAGCATAGATTTGTTTGTTACTACGGAATACTGAAAGGCGAGGCACCTTAGAAGTACCAGAAATCTTTTTTCTGATTCTTCTTTTAATTTTTGATCTTCTATTTAATTTACTGAATGCCATAACTATTAACTATTATTTTTTACCTGCAGATTTACCAGCTTTTCTTCTTATTTCTTCACCTACGAATCGGATACCTTTTCCTTTGTATGGTTCAGGTTTTCTGAAGGAACGAATTTTGGCAGCGACCTGGCCCAAAAGTTGTTTGTCGTACGATTCTAACGTTACAACAGGTGCCTTTCCTTTTTGGGTGTCTGCAGATACCTTTACTTCCGAAGGGATTTCAAAAACAATTGGATGTGAGAAACCTAATGCTAACTCTAATTGCTGACCAGCAGCATTAGCACGATAACCTACACCAACAATTTCCATCTCCTTCTTGTACCCTTCTGAAACGCCTACTACCATGTTCTGTAATAATGCACGGTACAAACCATGCTTAGAACGATGAGACGGTGCGTCTGATTCGCGGCTTAAAGTAATCGTATTGTCTTCAATCGTTAAAGTAACACACGAATCAATCTCTTGAGACAATTCGCCTTTTGGTCCTTTAACTGAAACGTGACTTCCGTTTAACTTTACATCTACTCCACTCGGGATGTTAACTGGGGATTTACCTATCCTTGACATTTCAATTATGCTTAATGATTAATATACGTAGCAAAGAACTTCTCCACCTACGTTTTGAGTTCTTGCTTCTTTATCTGTAATTACTCCTTTTGAAGTAGATACAATTGCAATACCTAAACCATTTAATACACGTGGCATTTCAGACGAACCACTATATTTTCTTAATCCTGGACGTGAAGCACGTTCAATTTTAGTTATTGCAGGAACTTTTGTAGAAGGGTTGTATTTCAACGCAATCTTGATTATTCCTTGTTTATTGTCCTCTTCAAATTTGTAATTTGTAATGTATCCTTGATCAAATAAAATTTGTGTCATTGCACGTTTTACATTTGAACTTGGAATTTCTACCATTTTTAACCCTGCAGAACTTGCGTTTCTGATACGAGTTAAAAAATCTGCAATTGGATCTGTATTCATTTTTACTAATTCGTTATAATTACCAACTTGCTTTCTTTACTCCTGGTATCTTACCAGCCAATGCCATTTCACGGAAAGTAACCCTTGAAACACCAAATTGACGCATGTAACCACGAGGTCTTCCTGTCAATCCACAACGATTGTGTACTCGGATCTTTGATGAGTTAGCAGGAAGTTTTTGTAATGCCATCATAGCATCCCACTTCGCAGATTGAACATCGTCAGACGAATCAGTAGATTTCAACACCTTTGTTAATTCCTCGCGCTTTTTTGCATAACGAGCAACAAGCTTTTCTCTTTTGCGCTCACGCGCTTTCATTGATTCTTTAGCCATTTCTCTTATTTTTTAATGAACGGGAATCCAAATGCATCTAACAACGCTTTAGCTTCTTCATCGCTTTCTGCACTTGTTACAAATGTTATGTCCATTCCTAGAATACGATTCACTTTGTCAATATCAATCTCAGGAAAGATGATGTGTTCTTTAACACCTAAGTTAAAGTTACCTCTACCATCAAATCCTTTCGGGTTAATACCACGAAAATCACGTGTTCTTGGTAATGAAACTGATAATAAACGATCTAAGAAATCATACATTTTGTCACCACGCAAAGTAACCTTTGTACCAATAGGCATTCCTTTACGTAACTTGAAATTTGAAATATCTTTCTTAGAGATCGTAGTGATTGCTTTCTGTCCCGCAATACGAGATAAATCAGCTACTGCACTATCGATCAATTTTTTATCCGCAACTGCATCACCCATTCCTTGGCTTAATACAATCTTCTTTAATTTGGGAACACGCATTACTGTCTTGTAACCAAATTTCTCAGTTAAAGCAGAAACTATCTCTGCCTTATACTTCTCTTTAAGTCTCGGTGTATAACTCATTACTTAATCTCCTCCCCTGACTTTTTTGAATAACGAACTATTGCTCCTTTGTCATTTAGTCGACGACCTGTCTTTGTTGCTTGACCGTTAACTACTAACATTAGATTAGAAATATGAATACCAGCTTCTTTCTCGATGATGCCACCTTGAGGATCTGACGCACTTGGTTTAGCGTGCTTTTTAACCTTGTTAACACCTTCTACGATAACTCGCATTTTATTTCTATCAATTGAAAGGACTTTTCCTTCATCACCTTTAGCTTCACCACTAATAACCTTAACAGTGTCACCTACTTTAATATGTAATTTCTTTTGCATAATTTACAATCGTTTAAAGTACCTCAGGAGCCAAAGAAACAACCTTCATGTAGTTATTTTCTCTTAGCTCACGAGCAACTGGTCCGAAAATACGGGTTCCTCTCATTTCACCCGCCTGATTCAAGATAACGCATGCGTTATCATCGAAACGAATGTAAGAACCATCAGCACGACGTACTTCTTTTTTTGTTCTTACTACTACCGCCTTGGCAACCGAACCTTTCTTAACGGCTCCAGAGGGCATTGCACTCTTAACAGCAACGACAATTTTGTCTCCAACAGAAGCATAACGACGCTTTGTACCACCCAATACTCGGATGACCAATACCTCTTTTGCTCCTGAATTGTCAGCTACTGCAAGTCTTGATTCTGTTTGTATCATTACTAAAAAATTATTTAGCTCTTTCTAATATTTCTACAAGTCTCCAGTTCTTTGATTTACTCAAAGGACGAGTCTCCATAATGCGAACGGTATCACCGATATTGCAGTCATTGTTTTCATCGTGAGCAACGAATTTCGTAGTTTTCTTTACGAATTTTCCGTATTTCGGGTGTTTCACCTTGCGCTCAACAGAAACTACAATTGATTTCTGCATTTTATCGCTTGTTACGATACCAATACGCTCTTTTCTTAAATTACGCTTTTCCATTTCAAGCTAATTTCATTGTTAACAAGCAACTAAGCCTGTGTTTCACGTTTTGTCAATTCAGTATTCAACCGTGCAATAGTCTTACGGACATTGCGAATCTGAATAGGATTTTCCATTGGAGCCACTTTGTGAGCTAATTTCATTTTCACAAGTTGCTCTGAGAAATCAGCTATACGACTCTTAACGTCTTCAACTGAAAGTTTTGTGATTTCTTGCTGCTTCATTTTCTACTATTATTTTCCTGGTATAACATAGTCGTTGCGAACAACGAACTTACATTTCACAGGTAACTTCTGAGCCGCTAGACGCATTGCTTCTTTAGCGATCTCATATGGTACACCATCTGCTTCGAACATAATTCTACCTGGTCTTACCACTGCTACCCAGTGACTTGGAGCACCTTTACCTTTACCCATACGTACTTCTGCTGGTTTAGAGGTAACCGGCTTATCAGGGAAGATTCGGATCCACACTTTACCTTCACGTTTCATGTATCGAGTAACGGCGATACGTGATGCTTCGATCTGACGTGATGTGATCCATCCTGGCTCCAATGTTTTTAGTCCGAAAGAACCGAAAGCGATTGTACTTCCTCTTTGAGCAAGACCTCTATTTCTTCCTTTCTGAACTCTTCTAAATTTGGTTCTTTTAGGCTGTAACATCTTCTTTACTAATTTAACTCTTTATTACTTTTTCTTTCTCTTCGCTCCCATTGGTTTTCTAGAGCCTGGTGCTGTATTTCCTTGTTTAGAACCAGCAGCTGACATACCAACGTTAGGTGAAAGATCACGTTTCCCATAAACTTCGCCTTTGCATATCCACACTTTGATACCCAAACGACCATACGTTGTATGTGCTTCGGAAACCGCATAATCGATGTCAGCTCTGAACGTATGTAACGGAGTACGTCCATCCTTGTACATCTCTGAACGAGCCATTTCTGCACCATTTAAACGACCAGAGATCTTAACTTTAATTCCCTCTGCTCCCATGCGCATTGTACTCGCTATTGCCATTTTAATTGCTCTTCTGAATGAAATACGAGCCTCTAATTGACGAGCGATACCATCAGCTACTAAGCGTGCATCCAATTCAGGACGTTTCACTTCGAAAATATTGATTTGAATCTCTTTTTTCGTCAATTTTTTTAGCTCTTCCTTCAGCTTATCAACTTCTTGACCACCTTTACCGATAATTACTCCTGGTCTTGCAGTATTGATAGTAACTGTAACCAATTTTAATGTACGTTCGATGATGATTTTGGCGATGCTTGCTTTGGATAAACGAGCGTGAAGATATTTTCTGATTTGATCATCTTCAACAATCTTATCCTTGTAATTATCTCCACCATACCAGTTAGACTCCCATCCATGGATGAAACCAAGTCTATTTCCTATTGGATTTGTTTTTTGTCCCATTCTATCCTAACTTATTTAGCACCATCAACAACGATGGTAACATGGTTTGATCTTTTTCTAACTCTGTGCGCTCTACCTTGAGGTGCTGCTTGAATTCGTTTCAACATTGCTCCTCCTCCAACTTCAATTGAACGAACAACAAGTGTCTCCTCTTCAATGCTTTTACCTTCATTCTTTTGTTCCCAGTTTGCAATTGCTGAACGCAACAACTTTTCTAGGCTAGTAGACGCATCTTTTGCGTTATGTTGCAATATGTTTAGAGCTTTATTCACTTCAACTCCCCTTACAAGATCTGCAACTAATCTCATCTTTCTTGGAGCAATAGGAGAATCATTCAAACGAGCAAACGCCGTTGTCATTTTTTCTGCCTTTATTTTCTCAGCTCTTAATCTTTTTCTAGCACCCATGACTTTGATACTTTACTATCTTTTTTTATCTTTTTTATTACCAGCATGGCCACGGAAGTTACGTGTAGGTGAGAATTCTCCCAATTTGTGTCCTACCATATTTTCCGTAACAAATACAGGAATAAACTTATTCCCATTGTGCACTGCGAAGGTTAATCCTACGAAGTCAGGCGTAATCGTTGACGCTCTAGACCAAGTTTTAATAACCGCTTTGCTATTAGAAGCTTGTGCTTCATCCACGCGTTTCATTAATTTATAATGAACAAATGGTGGTTTTTTTAACGAACGACTCATACGCTACTTATTTTTTTCTTCTTTCGATGATAAACTTATCTGAATATTTCTTCTTGTCACGTGTTTTGTAACCTTTAGCAGGCATACCGTTACGTGATCTTGGGTGACCTCCGGCATTTCTACCTTCACCACCACCCATTGGGTGATCTACAGGGTTCATAACAACACCACGTACACGTGGACGTCTTCCTAACCATCTAGAGCGACCAGCTTTACCAGAAACAACAAGGTTATGTTCAGCGTTCGAAACAGAACCAATTGTAGCCATACAAGTTGTTAAAATCATACGTGTTTCACCTGAAGGTAATTTCACGATTGCATAACGACCATCACGGGCATTCAATTGAGCGTATGTTCCAGCTCCACGAGCTATAGCACCTCCTTTACCAGGTTTCAATTCAATGTTATGAATAACTGTACCTAATGGAACATCACTCAAAAACAAAGCATTACCTACATTAGGAGCTGCATTTTTACCAGCAACTACTGTATCACCTACTTTTAGACCATTTGGAGCGATAATGTAACGCTTTTCTCCATCTGCGTAAAATAACAATGCAATGTGTGCAGTACGATTTGGATCGTATTCAATCGACTTAACCGTAGCAGGCACATCATGCTTGTCACGTTTAAAATCAACAATACGATACTTTTGTTTATGACCACCACCAATATAGCGCATAGTCATTCTACCATCATTGTTACGACCTCCAGATTTCTTCTTACTTCCAATCAAACTCTTTTCAGGAGTTGAAGTTGTAATTTCAGAATAATCACTGTTGATCTTGTGTCTTTGCCCTGGAGTAATAGGCTTGAATTTTTTAAGACTCATCTGTCAACTGCTTAAAAATTATTAAATAAATCAATCGTTTCTCCATCTGCAACTGTTACAACAGCCTTCTTCCAAAGCTTGCTTGGTTGCTCAACGATACCTTTGTTAGTATATTTAACAGAGGATTTTCCACCGCCATAATTCATTGTACGTACTTCTGTAATAGAAACACCATACAATTTCTCGACAGCCTTTTTAATCTCGATCTTATTCGCAGTTCTGTCAACAGCGAAAGTGAAACGATTAAATTTCTCGCTTACACCTGTTGCTTTCTCTGTAATGATCGGCTTTTTGATAATTGTTTTCATCATCAATTAGTTTAGAATCTTTTCGATTACTTCAATTGAACTTTCAGCCATTACAACCTTCTTTGCATTCAATACATCAAATGTATTTACAGAGTCAGCCGTAACAACCTTAACTTTGCCTAAATTTCTAGAAGACAAATAAACATTGTCATTCTTGTCACCTAAAATCATCAATACTTTTTCGTTCTCTAATTTTAACGCAGACAACAAAGATACGAAATCTTTTGTTTTTACCGCATCAAATTTCAAGTCCTCAAGTACAAGTATAGAGTCTTGCTGAGCTTTGTATGCAAAAGCAGACTTTCTAGCCAATCTTTTCAACTTGATATTCAATTTGAAATGATAGTTTCTCGGACGTGGTCCAAAGATACGACCACCACCTACACGAGTACCAGATTTGATACTACCAGCACGAGCACCACCAGTACCTTTTTGTTTTTTAATCTTTTTAGTCGAACCAGCAATTTCTGCACGCTCCTTAGCTTTATGAGTGCCTTGGCGACGATTTGCTAAATGCTGTTTAACATCTAAATAAATTGCATGATCATTTGGTTGAATGCCAAATACTGCATCTGAAAGGGATACCTTTTTAGAAGTAGCGTTTCCTTTCGCGTCAATTACTTTAACTTCCATTACTTCAAAATTGTTACGGTTGAACCTTTAGATCCAGGAATTGAACCCTTCACTACCAATAAGTTTCTGTCTGCAAGAACCTTTAAAACTTGAAGGTTCTCCATTACAACACGCTTGTTACCCATTTGACCTGCCATACGCATACCTTTGAATACACGAGCAGGATAAGAACAAGCACCAATAGAACCTGGAGCTCTAAGTCGGTTGTGCTGACCGTGAGTAGACTGACCTACACCACCAAATCCATGTCTTTTGACAACACCTTGGAATCCTTTTCCTTTTGAAGTTCCCACCACGTTGATATACTCTCCTTCTTCGAAGATGTTAACATCAACTTGATCACCCAGATTAAGGTTATCAAAGCCTTTAAACTCAACCAATTTAGCTTTTGGTGCAGTATTAGCTTTCTTGAAGTGACCTTTCAATGCGTTTGGAGTGTTCTTTTCTTTACGATCTCCAAAACCCAACTGAATGGCCTCGTAACCATCTCTGTCTTGTGTTTTTACCTGTGTAACTACACAAGGACCAGCTTCAATAACTGTGCATGGTAAAGATTTACCCTCGGCACTGTAGACGCTAGTCATTCCGATTTTTCTACCAATAATTCCTGGCATACTTTAACTATTAAACGATTAATTAAACTTTGATTTCAACATCCACACCACTAGGCAATTCAAGACGCATTAGAGCATCTACAGTCTTCGATGAAGAACTGTAGATATCTAAAAGACGCTTGTATGAACACAATTCGAATTGTTCACGTGCCTTTTTGTTCACGTGAGGTGAACGAAGTACCGTGTAGATTCTTTTGTGTGTAGGAAGTGGAATAGGACCACTAACTACAGCTCCTGTTGCCTTAACAGTTTTAACTATTTTCTCCGCAGACTTGTCAACTAAGTTGTGGTCGTACGATTTTAATTTAATTCTTATTTTCTGGCTCATGTAACCTTAATATTATGCTGTAACCTTTCCGTTTGATTTTGATACTACTCCATCAGCAACATTTTTAGGTGCTTCAGCGTAGTGAGAGAATTCCATAGAGGATGTAGCTCTACCTGATGATAATGTACGTAATTGAGTTACGTACCCGAACATTTCAGATAAAGGAACATCAGCTTTAACAACTTTTGATCCTGCTCTGTCATCCATTCCACGAATCACACCACGACGACGGTTTAAGTCACCAACGATATCACCCATGTTTTCTTCAGGAGTAACAACTTCTAATTTCATTATTGGCTCAAGTAAAATTGGAGATGCTTTTTTCAATGCATCACGATAAGCCATCTTAGCACACAATTCAAATGATAATGAATCTGAATCGACTGCGTGGAACGAACCATCTATCAACTCAACTTTCATGGCATCAACTATAAATCCTGCCAAAACACCATTCTTCATTGATTCTCTAAATCCTTTTTCAACAGAAGGAATGAATTCACGCGGAATGTTACCACCCTTGATACTGTTAACGAATTCAAGACCTGTTTTTTCAGGATTATCTTGTGGAGATATTTTAACAACGATGTCAGCAAATTTACCACGACCACCAGACTGTTTTTTGTAAACTTCTCTGTGATCAACAGGTGCTGTAATATTTTCACGGTAAGAAACCTGAGGAGCTCCTTGATTTACTTCAACTTTGAACTCTCTTTTCAAACGATCAATGATAATTTCCAAGTGAAGCTCACCCATTCCGGAAATAATTGTTTGACCAGTTTCCTCGTCTGTATTCACACGGAATGTTGGATCTTCTTCAGCAAGTTTTGATAATCCCACACCTAATTTATCTTGATCTGCTTGAGTTTTAGGCTCAATCGCAACCCCAATTACTGGATCAGGGAATACCATAGATTCCAATACGATTGGAGCATTCTCTGCGCACAATGTATCTCCGGTACGGATATCCTTAAATCCTACTAAAGCACCGATGTCACCAGCTCCTAAAACAGGAATCTGATTTTGCTTGTTCGCGTGCATTTGGAAAATTCTAGAAATACGTTCTTTATTTCCAGTACGTGTGTTTAGTACATAAGAACCAGCATCCAATTTACCAGAGTAAGCACGAGTAAAACACAAACGACCAACATATGGGTCAGTTGCAATTTTAAATGCCAATGCTGCAAATGGCTCATCATAAGAAGGCTTACGCTTCTCTTCAGCATCTGTTTTTGGGTTTGTACCAACGATAGCATCAACATCAAGTGGTGAAGGCAATAATTCCATCACCATATCCAACATGGATTGAACACCTTTATTCTTGAAGGCAGAACCACACATCATTGGAACCACTTTACCAGTGATCGTAGCTTGACGCAATGCGTTTAATATCTCACGCTCAGTTAACGAGTTTGCATCTTCGAAATACTTCTCCATTAATGTTTCATCGAACTCAGCCACAGCTTCCAACAACTCTTCTCTAAGTTGTGTAGCTTCATCTAAGATATCAGCAGGAATTTCAATTTCACTAAAAGTCATCCCTTGGTCCTCTTCGTTCCAAACGATTCCACGGAAATTGATCAAATCAACAACACCTTTGAACGTATCCTCAGCACCAATATTTAATTGTAATGGCAAAGCATGGCTTCCAAGCATTTCTTTAACCTGACGGCAAACATTTAAAAAATCAGCTCCTTGACGGTCCATTTTGTTTACGAAACCAATTCGAGGAACATTGTAATTGTTTGCTAATCTCCAGTTTGTTTCAGATTGAGGTTCAACACCATCAACTGCTGAAAACAAAAACACTAAACCATCTAATACACGTAAAGATCGGTTCACCTCAACTGTAAAGTCAACGTGTCCTGGTGTATCAATGATGTTCATGTGATACTGTTGATCACGGTAATTCCAGTTTAGGGTTGTAGCAGCAGAGGTAATGGTAATACCACGCTCTTGCTCTTGCTCCATCCAGTCCATTGTAGCACCACCATCGTGTACTTCACCTATTTTGTGGTTTACACCACCGTAGTAAAGAATACGCTCAGTAGTAGTAGTTTTTCCTGCATCAATGTGAGCAGCAATACCAATGTTTCTCGTAAATTTAAGATCTCTTGCCATTATAATTAGAATCTAAAGTGTGAAAACGCTTTGTTAGCCTCAGCCATTCGAAGTGTATCTTCTTTCTTCTTGTAAGCAGCTCCTTCTTCTTTAGATGCCGCGATAATTTCAGCAGCTAAACGGGTAGCCATGGTTTTCTCATTACGCTTGCGTGCATAACCAATTAACCATTTCATTGCCAATGAAGATTTTCTTTCCTCACGAACCGGAGTTGGAATCTGAAAAGTTGCTCCACCAACACGACGGCTACGAACCTCTACGCTAGGTGTTACATTTTCTAATGCCTTTTTCCAAACCTCTAATCCAGTTTGTTCTTCAATTTTTTTGTCAACAATCTCGATAGCATCATAGAACAGTTTAAATGCTAAACTCTTCTTACCATCATACATCAGGTTGTTAACAAATTTTGTTACTTGTGTATCGTTAAATTTTGGATCTGGTAGGATCGCAATTTTTTTGGCTTTTCTTCTTCTCATCTTGTAAAAGCTTTAATTATTTCTGTTTAGGTCTTTTTGTTCCGTATTTAGAACGACGCTGAGTTCTTCCTTCAACTCCTGCAGTATCTTCAGCACCACGCACGATGTGGTAACGTACACCAGGAAGATCTTTTACCCTTCCGCCACGTACTAACACCAATGAGTGCTCCTGAAGGTTGTGACCCTCACCTCCGATGTAGGCATTTACTTCTTTACCGTTTGTTAAACGAACCCTAGCAACCTTACGCATTGCAGAGTTTGGTTTTTTTGGAGTGGTTGTGTATACCCTTACACATACTCCCTTACGCTGTGGACATGAATCAAGTGCAGCAGACTTACTTTTCTTGACTACCGCTGTTCTTCCCTTGCGAACTAATTGTTGGATAGTTGGCATAAAATACTCTTAATTTTAAATAAATATAGTTTTCCCCAAAAACACTTTGAGGGGTGCAAAGATAGGATATTTAAATTACAATCCAAGAAGTTATCAAAAAAAGAGAGACTTTTTTCACAATTCAATGTGAACATCCTAAACTAACATTCAACAATGTACAATTATTTTTAGTGTAAAACAAAAAAAGCCATGCTGGATGCATGGCTATAACATTATTTATATATGATCTCTATTTGTATAAAGTAGCTTTTACCGCATTTACAACGCGACTAACGTTAGGTAGTGCAGCCTCAATTAAAGTCGGTGAAAATGCAAAAGGGGTATCTGTTTGAGTAACCCGCATAACTGGCGCATCAAGATAATCAAACGCGTAACGTTGAAGGTGATAAGCGATTTCTGAACTGATTGAAGCAAGTGGCCATGATTCTTCTACAACAACACAACGATTTGTTTTCTTTATGGATTCAACAACGGTATTGTAATCAATAGGGCGCACTGTTCGTAAATCGATAACTTCTACTGAAATCCCATCTTTCTGCAACTCCTCTGCTGCCTCTAATGCAACTTTCATAATCTTTCCAAAAGAAACTATGGTTACATCAGTACCTTTTCTTTTCACATCAGCTACTCCGATTGGTATCATATACTCACCTTCTGGAACTTCACCTTTATCACCGTACATTTTTTCGGACTCCAAAAATACTACTGGATCATTATCACGAATTGCTGCTTTAAGTAATCCTTTTGCATCGTACGGAGTTGAAGGGGTGATTACTTTCAAACCCGGTACATGAGCATAAAAAGCTTCAAACGACTGCGAATGGGTAGCAGCCAACTGACCTGCCGTTCCATTTCCTCCTCGGAATACAATTGGACACGAATATTGACCACCAGACATTTGCAGCATTTTAGCCGCACTGTTGATGATCTGATCGGCCGCCAGGATAGCAAAGTTCCATGTCATAAACTCAACAATTGGTCGCAACCCATTCATGGATGCTCCAACTGCAATACCAGCAAATCCCAATTCAGCGATTGGTGTATCGATTACTCGCTTTGCCCCGAACTCATCAAGCATGCCTTGTGAGACTTTATAAGCTCCGTTATACTCAGCCACTTCTTCGCCTAGTAAAAAAACACGTTCATCTCGACGCATTTCCTCTGACATCGCTTCACGTAACGCTTCTCTGAATTGTATAGTTTTCATGGTATTCAAGTAAATTCATTTAAACAGGACAGCAAAAGTAATATTATTTACAGACACTTTAAAATGGTATTTCCATGAATTATGGTTGAGCTCATCATTCATGATGTAAGTCTCCTCATTTCATCGCGTGTTACTTGAAACAAACACTAGGACAAAACACAACACTTGATAAAATGAAAAGAGTTGATTCATGTAGTGGAAATGTGTTAAATTTGCACCTCAACTCTAAACAAAAAACATGAAAATTCTGGTTTGTATCAGTAAATCCCCTGACACCACATCAAAAATTGCTTTTACGGACAATAACACGCGTTTCGATGAAAATGGTGTGCAATATATTGTGAACCCTTATGATGAATGGTATGCTTTAGTTCGTGCTTTAGAGATTAAAGAAGCGCAAGGTGGAAGTGTTACTATTATTACTGTTGGTACTGCCGCTGATGAAGCAGTAATCCGTAAAGCATTGGCGATAGGAGCGGATGACGCTGTTCGAATTGATGCAGAACCACAAGATGCGTACTTTACAGCTACTCAAATTGCAGCTTATGCTCAAGCAAATAATTTTGATCTTATCCTTACTGGAAAAGAAACAATCAACTACAACGGATCACAGGTCGGTGGTATGATTGCAGAATCACTTGAATTACCCTACATTTCAATTGCATCCAAATTGGACGTAAATGGAAACACACTTACATTAGAGAGAGAAATTGCTGGAGGACTAGAGGTTGTTGAAGTTAATACTCCTGTTGTGGTATCATGTGCAAAAGGCATGGCAGAGCAACGCATTCCGAACATGAGAGGTATTATGGCTGCACGCACCAAACCTTTAACTGTTGTTCCTGTTTCGGCAACTGAAGAATTAACCACTTTCGTTGGTTACACTATGCCAAATACTAAATCAGCATGTAAACTTATTGATCCTTCTAATATGGATGAATTAGTTACTTTGTTGCACAACGAAGCAAAAGTTATTTAAATTTTAAAAGTCACATCATGTCTATATTAGTATATATCAACGCTTCCAATGGTCTTTCAAAATCAGCTTTTGAAGCGGTTACTTATGCAAAGAAACTAGGTGAATCTGTAATTGTATTGTCTACAGGCAATTCAGATACAGCACTACTTGATAGTCTTGGCGCATATGGAGCGAGTAAGGTATTGGCAATTCAAGAGCAATTGGACGAAGCACAACTTACCCGCACAATTCATAAAGCAGCCTCAGAGAATCAAAGCAACACAATTATTTTTTCTCATGATTTAACAGCTAAAGCTGTTGCTCCGAGGCTATCTGTGCGCATGAAAGCAGGTCTTGTTGCAGGTGCGATTGAAACCCCAGCAGCAGATGGCACAATAAAGGTTAATGTATTTTCTGGTAAGGCCTTTGGAATAGTAAAAGTAAATACCGCAGTTCGTATTATCTCTTTATTGCCAAATAGTTTACAGCCAGAACACACAACGGGTAATTGTGAAGTTCAAGCATACACTGCAGAACCGGTAGCACAAACCATTAAGATTATTAGCACAAAAAAACCAGAAGGAGAAATTCCATTACCGGAGGCCGAATTGGTCGTATCAGCAGGTAGAGGATTAAAAGGTCCTGAGAACTGGAGTATTATTGAGGATTTAGCGAAAGCTTTGGGCGCTGCAACAGCTTGTTCAAGACCAGTTGCTGATATTGGTTGGAGACCGCATCACGAACATGTTGGTCAAACTGGCGTTGCAATTCGTCCAAACTTGTACATTGCTGCAGGAATTTCTGGTGCGATTCAACACTTAGCAGGAGTTAATGGCTCTAAAGTTATTGTCGTGATAAACACGGATCCGGAAGCACCTTTCTTCAAGGCAGCGGATTACGGTATCGTTGGTGATGCATTCGAGGTTTTACCAAGACTAACTGAAGCAGTAAAAAAATTCAGGGCAGCAAATAATTAATTTGTCCGAGAATATTACTTTTACATGAAAATATTGGGTAGGGAGGCAATAGCTTCCCTTACTCATTATACAACGGGGCACAAAAGCATGGATAAAATCAAACTAGAAATCGCTGGGCTTTCTTACAGTCAAAGTCAATCTGGAGCTTACGCTTTGGTTCTAGCTGAAACAGGAGGGAAAAGACAATTACCAATAATTATTGGTGGATTTGAAGCTCAAGCAATTGCCATTGAACTTGAAAAGATGGTGCCGACTAGACCCTTAACCCATGACTTGTTCAAACAATTTGCCATTTCTTTTTCAATAAAAATCACTGAAATCGTTATTTACAATTTACAAGAAGGAATTTTTTACTCGAAAATTGTATGTGAACAAAATGGTGTTTTCACAGAAATAGATGCCCGTACGTCTGATGCCATAGCAATTGGTGTTCGTTTTAATTGTCCAATCTACACTTTTGAATCTATTCTTTCTAGCGCTGGAATTGTTTTGGACGAATCGAGCGAACTTGCGAATGAATTAGCGATTGAGCATGAAACTGAAGAGCCACAACCTAATTCACTTGTAGAGCTGACCAGTGAAGAGTTGGAGGATCAATTGAACAATGCGATTGATAACGAAGACTATGAATTGGCTTCAAAAATTCGAGACGAAATCAATAAACGCACAAAATAGTATTTCAAAACTAACTCATGCAGCATGCGTTTTACCAATCCTCAGCGTGTTTTTCAAATCGATACTGAGGAGGCCTTTTTATCTCTAGCACTGGAACTTTTTGACTATCAATCCACTCATGTTCCGGTTTACCGCGATTACTGTAAATTAATATTGAAGAAATCGCCAACAGCTTTGCATGAAATCCCGTTTTTACCGATTGATTTTTTTAAATCTCACCTCGTAAAATCAACTCAACTAGACAGTCAAATCACCTTTAAAAGTAGTGGTACTTCAAATCAAATTAGAAGTCAACATCAGATCTGTGATTTAACCATTTATGAGGAATCATTTGTTTTGAGTTATGAAAAACATCTCGGAAAACTTGAAAACCACGTGATTTTTGCCTTGCTTCCCAATTACATTGAACAAGGTGAGTCTAGTCTCGTATACATGGTTCAACACCTCATCACCTTAACAAAATCTAATTTATCCAAGTTTGTTCTTCATGACATTCATGCATTAAAAACGGGGTATCAAGACGCACTCCAAGCAGGAAAAACACCAGTCATCATAGGAGTTTCCTATGCTCTTTTGGATCTAATTGATCAAGATTTTTCATTCGAACATGCTTTAATTATTGAAACTGGCGGCATGAAAGGTCGTCGAAAAGAACTTTCTAAATCAGCATTGCATGAAACATTATCTGCAGGGTTAAATGTCAAAAATATTTATTCTGAATATGGAATGACTGAACTTTTAAGTCAAGCTTATGCAACCAAACACGGGTTATTTGGCACCCCCAACTGGATGCGTGTATTGATTAGAGATACAGATGACCCTTTACACTTGCTGAACGCAGAAGGTAAAACAGGCGGGATTAATGTGATTGACTTGGCCAACATTTACAGTTGTAGTTTCATTGCAACCCAAGATTTAGGGAAAATAAATAATAATCAATTCGAGATTTTAGGTAGATTCGATCATTCCGATATTCGAGGTTGTAATTTATTAATCAATTAATGCATGACAGTTCAAACTATTTTTATTTTAATACTCATCGGATTTTTTGCTGGAGCACTCAGCGGGTTTGTAGGCGTTGGTGGAGGTGTGATAATCGTTCCTGCGTTGGTATTTTTCATGGGGTTATCTCAGCACACCGCCCAAGGAACAAGCCTTTTCGTTTTATCATTCCCCGTTGTTATTTTGGCTGTTTTGAATTATTGGAAAGGTGGACATGTTAACTGGCAATATGGGCTCATTATTGCTGCAACCTTTGTCCTCGGGGGATTTTTAGGTTCTAAATTATCCTTGCGTCTTTCTTCAGGTATGGTAAAACTCATATTCGGTATTATCATGGCCTATATTTCATTTAAATTAGTACTATCTGGTTTTAATTCTGTAAGAAATGACGCCTAGCCTGAAACACCTTATTATACAAGAAAGTGAGTCGATTTTTGATAAAGTCAATGGATACAGAGAGCATTTACATATGTATCCTGAACTTTCATTTCAAGAATTCAAAACGATGGAATTTGTGTCACAAACCCTTACCCAGATCGGGATTAAACACGAAAAAGGTGTAAGCGGTACAGGTATTGTGGCATTGATTGTTCCGGACCATGCCTCAGCATTATCACCATGTATTGGATTAAGAGCCGATTTAGATGCACTTCCTATTCAAGAGGAAAATGAAGTGGCTTATCGATCTAAGCAACCTGGTGTTATGCATGCATGTGGACACGATGTTCATACTGCAATCTTATTGGGTGTTGCAGAAATACTAGAAAAGCATAAATCAAAATTAGAACAACCAGTTAAACTTATTTTTCAGCCCGGAGAAGAAAAAAACCCTGGTGGTGCATCTTTATTAATCGCTTCTGGAGTTTTAGAAAACCCAAAAGTGGAACGAATGTTTGGATTACATGTTTTTCCTGAATTTGAAGCTGGACATGTTGGATTTAAGTCCGGACTCTACATGGCTTCTTGCGATGAGATTCACCTCACCATCATTGGAAAAGGTGGACATGGTGCGATGCCAGAAAACTGTATTGACCCTATCGCAATTGGAGCTACATTAATTACCCAACTGCAACAAATAGTTAGTCGAAGTGCAAAACCCACTACCCCTACTGTGTTAAGTTTTGGCCATTTTGAAGCGATTGGTAGCACCAATGTAATTCCTGAACTTGCACATCTCAAAGGTACATTTAGAACGCATGATGAACAATGGAGAAAAGAAGCATTACAACTCATCGAAGAGCAAACGAAAGCTATTATCTCCAGTTATGGAGCAAAATTTGATCTTCAAATCAGTAGAGGGTACCCTTGCTTAATAAATGACGGCACAACTACTCAGCACCTTAAACAAAAGGCAATACATCTGCTTGGACCTGAAAATGTTCATGATTTAGAACTGCGAATGACAAGTGAGGATTTCGCCTTCTATTCGCAACAAGTTCCAGTATGTTTTTTCAGAATCGGTGTTCGAGGGAATCAGGAACAATTTGGGGTACATCATCCAAGATTCAATATCGATTCATCCGCTTTATTAACCGGAATGCAAGTACTTAGTTCAGCATGCTTCGACTCATAAGTTATGCCATTTCATTGCTTCTATTTTGTTTAAGTTGTTCCAAAAAAGGACAAAGCGAACGGAGAATTGAAGGCAGCTGGGAAGTTATAACATACAAACAAAAAAATACAGAAGGAATTACCTCCTATGAGGCGGTTGAAGGTTTTTGTAGATTCAATATAAATCACAGCTTTGAAATTCAACTGAACAAAGGTAATGACCAATACAAAGATTCTGGAATTTACGAAGTTACGCTAACGGATTATGAGGGGTTAAGGTTTAACAAAAACTTGGAGATACTCTGCGCCAACGAAGCCAGAATATTCATGCTCACTCGAACAGACCTTGAACTGGAGTTCTATTCTAATTCGGGAAAAATTGTTGGGATTATTTTGCGAAAAGAATCCGATTAATTCGCCATTTCACTCATAAATTTTATTCGCATCAACCTCAATTCTTCTTCAGAATATTCGCCATCAAATTCCTCATAAGCATCTTTCAAATCATCCGTTTCAGCTTCTGAGAAGTAATCATAAATTTCTTCTTGATTATCCTGATCCAATATATCGTCGATGTAATAATTGATATTTACACGTGTTCCGGAAGAAACAATAGATTCTATCTCTTCTATAACCTCATTTATTGACTTCCCTTGAGCTCTTCCAATCTCTTCCAAAGGAAGTTTCCTATCAATATTTTGAATTAATTGGACTTTTAATCCTGACTTATTTACCAAAGATCTAACCACCATATCTTGTGGACGTTCAATTTGGTTATCTTCAACATACCCCTTAATCAATTCAACAAAAGGCGCACCATATCTACTCGCTTTACCGTTACCAACACCTTGAATATTGGTTAATTCATCTATAGTTATAGGATATTGAAAACACATATCCCTCAATGACGGTTCTTGAAAGATAACAAATGGGGGAATATTCTTTTGTTTTGACAAAGATCTTCTTAAATCAACTAATAAATCATAAAGTGCCTCATCAAATACACCACCTTTTCCTGATACAATAATGTTATCATCATCGTCTGTATTGGAAAAATCATGTTCTTTAATAAGACTGAACGAAGTTGGATTTTTTAGAAATACCTTACCTGCATCGGTTAATTTTAACGTACCGTAGGTTTCAATATCCTTAGAAACAAAACCAGCTACGATAGATTGTCTAATAACGGCGTTCCAAAAATGTTCATCACGATCTTTACCGGCACCAAAACCAGGTAATTGATCATGTTTATAGGTTTTAATGTCTGCTGTCAAATTACCTGCAATGAATGCGCAATAGTGTTTGGCTTTTTGAGTTTCTTGCAGTTCCAGAATAGATGTAAGCAATGCATGAACGGCGTCTTTTCCTTCGGTGCGTTCTCTTGGGAATCTACAATTATCACAGTGGTCATTACAAGCCGTTTCGTCAAACGTTTCACCGAAATAATGCAAAATAAATTTTCTTCGACAAACAGACGTTTCTGAGTAAGAAACTATTTCGTTCAGTAATTGCTTACCAATCTCCTGTTCGGCGACGGGTTTTCCTTGTAAAAACTTCTCGAGTTTCTCGATATCTTTATAACTGTAAAAAGCGATACATTCACCTTCACCTCCATCACGTCCCGCGCGACCCGTTTCTTGATAATAACTTTCTAGTGATTTCGGAATGTCGTGATGGATAACATAGCGAACATCTGGCTTATCGATACCCATTCCAAAAGCAATCGTTGCAACAATTAAGTCAGCCTCTTCCATCAGAAACATATCTTGATGTTTTGCTCGGGTGGCAGCGTCAAGACCTGCATGATAAGGCAAAGCATTGATTCCATTTACTTGAAGTAATTCTGAAATTTCTTCTACTTTCTTTCGACTCAGGCAATAAATGATTCCACTTTTACCTTCCTTATTTCGAATATATTTAATGATTTGCTTTTCGACATCTCGTTTTGGACGGATTTCGTAATACAGGTTGGCACGGTTGAATGAAGACTTGAATACAGTTGCATCAAGCATATTCAAATTTTTCTGAATATCATATTGAACCTTCGTCGTAGCTGTGGCTGTCAAGGCAATAATCGGCACATTCGAGATCTTCTCAAATATTTCCCGTAACCTACGGTATTCCGGACGAAAATCATGTCCCCATTCTGAAATACAATGCGCCTCATCAATAGCAAAGAAAGAAATATTTACATCTGTTAAAAAATCAATATTCTCTTGCTTGGTCAAAGACTCAGGGGCTACATAAAGTAGTTTAGTAGCTCCAGACTGGATATCTGAGCGTACCCGAGAAGATTCGGCCTTGGTAAGTGATGAGTTTAAAAAATGAGCAATTGCTTCATCGTTACTAGCATGACGAATCGCATCAACTTGGTTTTTCATCAAAGCAATTAATGGAGAAACTACAATTGCTGTTCCCGCAGACAATAACGCAGGAAGTTGATAACACATAGATTTTCCACCACCTGTTGGCATTATAACGAAAGAGTTCTTCCCTCCCAATACATTTTTGATGATATTCTCTTGTTGACCTCTGAAATTATCAAATCCGAAATATTTTCTTAATGCGAGTTTCAATTCGTTTTCGCCCATATCTAACCTGAAATTACTTATCTAAATCTACACAATTTTGATATACGAATTTAATTAAAATTTATTGATTTTTTAACAATAATAACAGGGCTACACCCGAAAAGAACCTGCACTTCATCAATAATGATCATATTTAATTTGAATGCTTAATTTTGCGGCATGAGTGAAGACAAGCAGATGTCATTTTTAGATCACTTGGAGGAGTTACGTTGGCGACTTGTTCGCATTGCAATTGCTATAGTAATCATTGGGTCTATTATTTTTTCTTTCCAAGAATGGATTATGGATCATGTCTTTTTAAATTTGAAAGACCCCTCCTTTATTTCGTTCCGGTTGATGTGCCAATACTTTGGTGTTTGTGTGGATGATATACCATTAAGTTTTCAAAGTACAACAATGGGCGGTCAATTTACCTACGCACTTATGACCAGTATGCTCGGTGGCGTTGTCATTGGGTTTCCATACATTTTTCACCAAATTTGGTCCTTTGTAAAACCAGGGCTGAAGCAAAATGAAAAGTCAGCAGTTAAAGGGATTGTATTTTATGTTTCCTTACTATTTTTTATAGGTATACTTTTTGGTTACTACGTAGTTGCACCGCTCTGTGTTCAATTTTTTGGCATGTATCAAATTTCACGATCCATCCAAAACATTTTCACAATCAACTCATACATGAGCACTGTGTTATCGACAATTTTTTATACCGGGCTTCTTTTTTTACTCCCAGTAATCACCTACCTGTTTGCTAAACTTGGAATCATATCAGCTGATTTTTTAACCAAATACAGAAAACATTCATTTGTTGGTATTTTGATAATTGCAGCAGTTATTACTCCACCAGATGTGGTTTCCCAAATCATCGTGTCAATACCGATTTTATTGTTGTATGAAATAGGTATTCTTGTTGTTAAACGAGTTGAAAAAAACAAGCTAAAAGCCGATACAACTAGTTCATGAAGGCCATACTAGTTTTCATAATTTTCATGTTGTTTTCTGGCATTGTTGAAGCACAGCAAACCCGCTGTTTTGGATATGTGTATGACAAATTGAGTAATACCCCAATTGAATTTGTAAAAATTCAGTTCAAGGATTCAAAAATAGGATGTGTTACTGATTCATCGGGAAAATTTGACCTTTCAACTTATTATGCCACAGATTCTTTAATCTTTACTGCATTGGGTTATCAATCTGTGACATTGCATGTCTACAGGGATGAAAATCAAGAAATAAACATACACCTTGAGCCAACATCAAAGGAACTCTTTGAAGTTGTTGTTAAAGCACCGGAAGAATTGCTGTCAAACAGGTTACACAAACGAATCGTGGCCAACAAACACATTAACAACAAAGAAAAGTTGGGTGCCTATGAATATCAGGTTTATAATAAAATTCAACTTGACCTTAATAATCTTGGTGAAAAATTTGCCTCCAGTGAACTTGTCAAACGATTAGACCTCGTTATGGATTACCTCGACACTTCTGCAAATGGAAAAAATTATTTACCCGTAATTCTTAGCGAATCTGTTTCGAACTACTACTTCAAAAATAGACCTAAAAAAACCAAAGAAGTTGTTGAAGGATCCAGAATTGTAGGTGTAGACAACATACAATTGAATCAATTTGTTGGAGACATGTATCTTGATTTAAACATTTACGACAACAACATATTGATGTTTAACAGGTCCTTTGTGAGTCCAATTTCTGACATCGCACGTTCTTATTATACGTTTAAAATTTTGGACAGCACGTGGATTGACAAGGAATGGTGTATTCACATGTCTTTTGAACCGAAACGTACCGGAGACATGACTTTTAAAGGTAACATGTGGGTCCACGACACTACCTATGCGATCAAATTAGTCAAGGCATCTATCTCCCCGGATGCGAACATCAACTACGTACAGGATCTATATTTTGAACATCGCTTCAATCAAGTTCAAAAAGAAGTGTGGATGCTGACCAAAGAGAAGATGATTGTTGATATGAAAATAACCAAGGATACTAAGGTTTACGGATTTTATGGCCGAAAATTATCCTCACGTTCAAACTTCATCATCAACGAGGAACATGAAGATCCCTTCTACAAATCAGACAATACCGTTGAATTTGCTGACAGCGCAAAAATTCGATCTTCTTCCTATTGGTCGAGTATTCGCCATGAGCCATTAAGCAACCAAGAGGAAGGCATTACAACCATGATTAATTCCTTAAACAACATGCCTTTTTTCAGAGTGCTAAAGAACTTAACCTATTTTGGTAGCACAGGTTACTACCCTTTTGGCAAAATGGAGGTTGGTAGTGCTTTTAGTCTGGTTAGTGTAAATCCAGTAGAACAGTTTCGTTGTGCGGTTGGGATACGCACATCCAATCGGTTTTCTCGCAGGTTAGAAATTGGAGGAAGACTAGCCTATGGTTTTGGAGACAATCGCTTCAAATATGGCGCATCCATACGCTATAACATTACCCCAAAAAAACGCGGCATGTTGACCACCTATTACAACTATGACATTGAGCAAATTGGACAATCTCCAACAGCATCTCAAATGGGCTCGACTTTTGCAACCTTATTCAGAACTGGGCCATTGGATAAATTGACTTTCGTCAAAAAAGCAGGATTCAATTTAGAGAAAGACATAAAAAAAGACATCGTTATCTACACCGGTTTTGAATGGAAGCAGTACACACCGCTTGGAAAAGCAAATTATGTTCGACTAGGCCCTAATACAAATCAACTCGATACATTAAGTCGAATAACAACTTCAGAACTTATTGGTCGCTTCAGATGGACAAAAGACGAGGAGTTTTTGGCTGGTGCATTTGATCGAACGACACTACGCTCTAAGTACCCGATTTTTTCCATTCAAGGTATTTTTGGAATAAAAGGACTTTTCGGTGCAAATTACAACTATCAAAAACTTGAATTTCAAATAGAGCACAACAGACAATTTGGTGTTTTGGGGCGAATACGTTATGGTGCAAATTGTGGAGTAGTATTGGGTAGTGCAGCATATCCTTTTCTTAAAGTGCATGAAGGAAACCAAAGTTATTGGCTACTGACTTCGACGTTCAATATGCTACATTTTTTTGAATTCATTTCAGATCAATATGCTGGTGCATTTATTGAAAATCATTGGGACGGCCTACTTTTTGATCGCATCCCCCTTGTTAAAAAGTTAAAATTGAGATTGGTAACCTCTGGCAGGATGACGATTGGCAGTGTTTCTGATAAACATTCTGCACATATGCTGTTGCCGAATTTCACAAAACGCTTCAATGGCATACCCTATGCAGAAGCAGCAATAGGCATAGAGAACATAATGAAAGTGGGACGAGTTGATTGGGTTTGTCGACTAACACATCTTGAACCGGGCATGCCTCGATATGGTATACGTGCTCGATGGGCATTAAATTTTTAACCGATGAAATTATACACGTCAGATATACGAAAAACATACAAAGGTCGCGAGGTTGTTAAAGGGGTCTCAGTTGAAGTAAACCAAGGAGAAATTGTTGGACTTCTAGGGCCAAACGGAGCGGGAAAGACCACTTCGTTTTACATGATAACTGGACTGGTTAAACCCGATTCTGGCCAGGTATTTCTCGACGATGTAGAAATCACGAAATACCCCATGTATAAGCGCTCTCAACTGGGCATTGGCTATCTTCCACAAGAGGTTTCTGTTTTCAGAAAATTGAGTGTTGAAGACAATATTTTGGCCATCCTTGAAATGACCGAACTAACTAAACCCGAACGCCTAGAACGCCTAGAAAAACTTTTAGAAGAGTTTAGTTTAACCCATGTTCGAAAAAATTTAGGAAATAGACTTTCAGGAGGAGAAAAACGAAGAACAGAGATAGCCCGCGCATTAGCAACGAATCCAAAATTTGTATTGTTAGATGAACCTTTTGCAGGAGTTGATCCTATTGCTGTTGAGGACATTCAAAGTATTGTTTCCGATTTACGTAAGAAGAACATTGGCATATTAATTACAGATCACAACGTTCAGGAAACATTGTCCATTACAGACCGTGCTTATTTACTTTTTGAAGGTGGAATACTTCGTTCTGGTACTGCTGAAGAATTAGCTTCTGATGAAGTAGTTCGAAAAGTGTATTTAGGTCAAAATTTTGAACTTCGAAAAAAATAATGTTGTTGAATTAGTTTTTTGTTAACTTTGATAAACCATACATTTTCTGTTCATGCAGTTCAAATCTATCCTTTACATGTCTTTTGTTGGTCTCATGGGAATTTTCATGAGTTCTTGCACGAAGCTATGCAAGATTGACAAGCCTGACATGATTTCAGGTCAAATCGTTAAGAACACGGTAATTTGGCCAGAAATTGGATATGCCACACAAAATGAATTACGCTGGTTAAATGGGTATGCAGGTGATTTTGTTATAGATGAGGACCACCCTTTAAAAAATAGGTTTAAAGTTTCCATTGACGGTTCTCTGAAAGGACCAATTGATTACACCGAATATAGTGTATTGTGTTATGGGATGCACGTGGGCTGTAATGTGCAATTTGATCGGAATGTAACCTTTTATCACGCTACACAAACTGTAAAATACTCGATTACTGTTACGGAATGTATCGATTGTGACGAGTTGCGATACGCTGAAAACTACGTTCTAGTTCCTAAATTCCCTTCTACATATACAGTCATTTACGACATCAAAACAATCAAGAAAAGCTAAAACAAAAAAGGTCATCCACTGGACGACCTCGATTGCTGTTTAAGTAATTGCTTATTTCGAAGCTACATCTGTAGTTTGTGTAGTTTCCACTTTACCGTATGCATCACAATGTGCACCACGAGAAGAACCACATGAAGATACTACAAGGGAGAGCAACATACCAACAAGTGTCAAGGTCATCAATTTTTTCATTTCACACGTTTTATTAAAGATTCGTATAACTAGTTCTGCGAAATTAAGATATTTTGATAGTATCTTCAAAGCCGCTTGTCATAAATATAACAAAAGAACATCAATTAACGTTAATCCTAAGTGTGAAATTGAAAAAACTATCCATACTGATTTGTTTACTTCTTCCATTATCTATTTGGAGTCAACGCATTCAGATTCATTATTCTTCAGAAGCAGAGGAGCTTATGGGTAGACGAAACTTAGTCTTTAGTTTCCAAGATTCTATCACTGCCTTAAATTATTTGAACTATTCGCTTACCGAATTGATTAATAAAGGGTATTATACAGCAAGCCTAGACACCTTATCCATTGAGGGTAAAGATTGGTTTCCTAAACTATAT
>Ga0172373_10000980_pt1 | contig 46512 bp, 35 predicted proteins | sample Lak10m_2_FD_114546 | JGI IMG/M metagenome (GOLD analysis project Ga0172373, IMG submission 114546) | Freshwater microbial communities from Kabuno Bay, South-Kivu, Congo - kab_092012_10m | ecosystem: Environmental > Aquatic > Freshwater > Lake | place: Democratic Republic of the Congo... | reverse complement strand
TTCTGCTTGTTGCAGAATCAGCGCGTGGCAGGACGGTATGTCTAATGGTAATTCCAAGCAGTTGACTTTTGGCTAAGATAACTTTTTATTCCTATTTTTTTAATAGCGTGCTAAACAGTTACACCATACAAAAAGCACGACAATACCTACTCGTCTTTCAGGTTCGACGCGTCCAACTGACTTTTGATATTTTCAAGGTGTCCGGTTGCCGACGTGTGTGTAGCGGAGCGTCGTTTTGATGTCGTTGTGCCTTGTCTTGTGCTTTAACATACTATGCCTTGTGGTTAAACCATTCTTCGACCGTTATACTCGCACAATACCCGTGCTGGAAAATAGCAAACTCCGTCCTTGGATACCACTGTAGCTTACAGGTCTATGGTAGGATGGGTTTGTATATGATTCCTTCTCCATGCCATCTCAAACACTTTTCTCTTTACATCCTGAATATATAAAAAGGGAGGGTTATTCCCTAAAAAAATTAGGGGAAATAGTATTTCCCCTATTATAAATATCATTTAATCAAATAAATATACATATAATTTTTATTAAAAAATTTACTAGTATGCAACCGATTCTGGGAAGAGACCAGCCACCCAAATTCAGGTTTTAGGCAGCTTTCAAGGGTTATTTATTCAGGATACACCCTAACTGGCATACATCCATAATCCAGCAGATGCTCAAAAAAAACATCGAGCTGAAGGTCGGTGCTAGCGATAGGCTGAAACGTATCCACAAACGAATCCAGCAGAACGGCTTCTGCTTGGAATCCCGCGGGCAGGAGGGCGCGGCAATAGCAGGAGGCACCCTGTGCGGCGGCATGCTGGTACTCCAACTGGACGATATGGAGCTGGTCGCGCAGCAACAGCGTGGGGGTATGTTTCCGAACGGGGAGTTGTTCGAGGTATTGAGCGATGGGCAGATACGCTTCCCATAATGCTTCTTCCGCTGCGGTTTGGGAGCAGCAGTCGTATAGGGGCGCATCGCTTACTTTATTAAAGGCACGTTGAAATTTCCGAAGCCGGATTTGCGGCCTGTTTAACTCCTGCGATGGGGGGGCGGTATTCCAGATGTCCGCAGCGCCGAACGCTTGCACCAGGTTATCTCGGTTCAATGGATTCGTCAGATGGCTCCGTTCCTGGTCGGCATTCTGTCCCATGTGCCCATTCCATTCTGTATAGGTGGCGATACGTCGGTCGAATAACCCATAGGGATGGAAAACAAACTGGTGGATGGCATATTTATCCCATAAGCCGCGTACCCAAACCTTTGGTATCTGCTTGTGTAGGCTAAACATTTTATCGCTGAAAAAGCCCGGGTACTCCAGCGAACCGGTCTGAATACTGATAAAAATTTGGGGCGCTACCGCCTGGCGGGCATACCACTCGTCGTAGGTAGCGATGCCTTCACCCATGAAATAATAGAGGTGTAGCGGCTTGTGTTCGCCGTTTAGGTGGAGCCGGAAGGTAAAATGCAGCAGATAGACTGGAAAATCTTTGCTCGCATCCACCGTTTCCTGGTAGGATTGCACATCTTCCGAGATAAAGAAGGGTACGGGCGACCGAAGGAAAAAGGGTTCCTCATTGGGCGGAGTTAGTTCTTCTACGGAAACCAGCGTCAGCAGTTCCTGGGTTTCCTCTGCTATGGTCGCGGAAGCACCTGTTATCAATCGGATGATATCCTCTTTGGGAACGCATAGGTTTACGTAGATAAAAAGGTCGCTCAGGTCACCAAATCGGAGTAAGGGTTGTAGGTCAATACCCGGGCCGGCGTAATAAACGGAGTGTTCGAGTTGGGATGGGGTAAATGGAATCATAGTTTTTTTGAAGTAGAGGAAAATAAACGCAACGTAAATAATAGAAGGTGCTTTTTTTTAGTTTCACAAAGTCCGCAGAGAATGGTACGGGGGGAGGTAAATAAAGGACTCCCGGCGGTGAATATATGTAATGAAAAAAGATTTTTCAGCTGCACCGAGCACCTTTAGAATTAAAAAAATAAGGGAACTACTATTTCCCCTATTTTTTCTTGCAGCCACCGAATACGGAATGTATTTTAAACGGTAGCCTCTATATCACAGCAAAAAACAACACCACTAAAAACATAAACCATGGTCACCATCCAGGAATTTATCACCCAAAAGCAAACGGTCGTCCGGCAATTTACCCAGCAGACCTTTACCTGGTCAGCGTACAAACAAAATCAATTCCTCATGGAACATGCTGATTTTAGCCGACTGATCCATTCCAGACAAATCCCCGAACAGCTGCACCGCGACTGGATCCTCGAGCAGTTCAAAGACAGAGATACCTACTACACCGGGTTTGTCAGCGCGATGATGTGGGGCGGAATCAACGACAGCCGACCGCTGAAAGGATATACCGGCGACCTTCGGACAACCAATTTTTACCGCGCACTCTCCACGCCCACCCAACGAATCATCGACAACCTCGATACCGCCAAGCATCTAATCGCACAAAATCGCCTCAAAGAGGTATTCCAACGCTACCTCCAGGAGGATTTTAAAATCGACGGCATCGGCGAATCCTATTTCACCAAACTGCTCTTCTTCGCAGGATACCACAGCGGCAACCCCATCAAACCCCTCATCTTCGATAAGTGGACAAAAATCATGCACGTATGGCTACTCCTCAGCACCAACGAGCACGATCGCCTATTCAAATTTTACAAAAAAAGCAGTATCTGCCAGAACGTTATCCAAAAACCAGGGCTTCTGACCGTCAACCGTGGCGATGAGGCCGACGCATACGTGGATTATGTCCTGCGCATGAACCAACTCGCCCAGCACTTCGGTGTCGAAGTCAGCAACCTGGAGTCCTACCTCTTTGGCCTACCTATGCTAGAAGCTAGGTACAGACTACCACAATACAACCCACGGGTATTTATGCTCCACCAAATAGACGCCGCTTGGAAAGAAAATGGCTTCACCTGTTATTAATATCAACAAACTAACAAAACGCACCCATGAATGATATAACCCAACTCGGCGGAAAACTATACATCGACCTATACCAGGCGACGATGCAACCACAAATTCCCAGCCGCTACCTCGCCTTCCGAAACGTACTGGAAGTACTTTTTGCGGAACTAACCCGCGATGTACAACGTGTGTCGTTCGACGGGCTGCACCGCCGCTGCCTCTATATCTTTAACCTCGACCGCACACCGGCCCACATTCAACAGGACGCTCACTTTGCACGTATGACGGCCAATAAGATTATTCACCCTACGGGGTATCAGCTGGCCCACTTCGACGACGGACTTTGTATCCGCGGACTGAGCCGGGTGATCGAATATTTTACAGAAGTACCCATCCCGCCTCCGCTACAATCGCTCATTGATAACGCGCTGAATGGCTATGTGGAAGTACCCCCGACCGAACGTCCGAGCTGGATCGCCGATCAGATATACTCATTCCGCGCGCTGGTCACCGAAGTAATTCCAGGCAAGGAAGGTATCAAAAGCCGGATTCTATACTGTGAAAACGACGACTGGGGCTCTTTCTCCCTGTATCTATGGGACAACCGCGATGACCAGGGCCAGGGGAGCGACCTCACCCGCTTCGCCGATATGCTACAGTACCTCGACTTTCCGCAAATATACGTAGAGGGAGCCAAAGCCTACCCCCAACGCGAGCACGCCTTCTTTACCCCTAAAGACGCCTATATCGTACTCGAACCGGATTACCTGCTGGAGTCTAAAAAATTAGCAGAATGCGTACATGGCCATAGATTTATCCCCGCGCTGTACCTGATGGATCGCTTCCAGCAAGGGACGCCAAGTGTTGCTATGCTCACCGGGATGCTGGCCGGCTCGCGCCTCGATGATTTGCACCGCCACCCGAACCAACCATTCCTGGATACCTGGCGCAACTTCCAACAAGAAAATATTTTGTCCCTCCTCCTCCTCGCTACCAACGAGGGAATATACCAGCGGGAACCTATCCGAAGAATATACCGCAACGTTGCCGACGAGCACGAACAAAACCTACAAGCACAGGCTGCCCGAGGCACCAACTGGCAAGCACACCTGGAACCTTATTTCATCTCCGCAGAATTTGGCTTGTTGGGCAAATTGGATATTCTGTATGAAGAAAATAACAATCCTGCCAATAAACAGGTGATTGAATTAAAATCTGGAGCCTTTCCACCAAATGGAATCTACCCAAACCATGAGGCACAGGCGCTCGCCTACGAGTTGCTGCTGCAAAGTGTGTTCGCAAACCAGCACAACGGGGCTACGTCCATCCTATACTCCAAGTGTCTTGTACAGAATACCCCTCTGCGATCAGTAGCTCCCGGGGAGCTTTTAAAAAAACAGCAGCTGTTAATGCTGCGCAATGCTGTCGTATCGGCTGAATTATTGCTCAGCAAAGGTGATATGTCGCCGCTGTGGAACCTAAGTAATATGATACAACAACTGGAAATCTTGCCTAACTATAAGCAAGCTGCATTCCAGTTCTTCGCCCAAAAATACCAAGGACTGAATAACCTGGATCGAGCCTATTTCGAGGAATATGTAGCCTTCACCTACCGAGAAATGCGCATTGCCAAAATAGGCGCAGAGGATGGGGAGCAAACGCGCAGCCAGGCCTCCCTGTGGAAGCGAAGCAAAATGCAAAAAATGGCGGACTACGATGTCCTCGTCAATTTGCGTATCCGTACAATCGACGACAACCATCGGATTACCCTGGATCTTGGCCAACAGGACCTCTTCAATACCAACTATTCCGCCTTGCGTATCCAGGATTCGATTGTGTTTTATCCCACCCCGGATTCGGAAGTCCTCAACCCCTTGAACTCCCAGATTTTTAAAGGAAGCATAAGCGCTATCGGACAGGGAACGGTCACGATTACCCTACTCAACAAGCAGGTGGATACTACTTTTTTCAAACGGTTTGATTTATGGGCGATAGAGCGGGATTTCATCGACAGCACCTATAAGCAGTGGCTGGCCTCCTTATTTGCCTTCATTTCATCCCAACAACCCGACCGGGATCGGATACTGGGCCTGACTCCGCCGCGCTTCCACAATGAATATACCTATGAACCGGTAGCCAGATTGAATGACAACCAGAACGACATCGTACGTCGGGCACTGAGTGCAGCCGACTATTTCTTAATTCAAGGCCCCCCCGGCACAGGTAAAACCTCGGTCATACTAACGACCATTCTCAAGAAGCTCATCGAAAAAAAGGAGACCATCCTCGTGCTTGCGTTCACCAACCGCGCGGTCGATGAAATCAGCGAAAAATTACAGAATAACGGCCTGCAATATATACGGCTTGGACGCTCGGCCAGCCCACGCAGCTTAACGCACTTAGCGGCCACACAGGATTTACAGGTAATACATCAGGCGTTGATGGATGCGCAGGTCGTAGTAAGTACCATCAATTCCTTCGTGTCCAGTCTGTCGATTCTATCGCTCAAACAATTTGATACCCTGATTGTAGATGAGGCTTCCCAAATCACCGAAGCCCACCTGGTTGGCTGGCTGCCCAAGTTCAAGCGCTTTCTATTAATTGGCGATGAAAAGCAGCTTCCACCGGTGGTCGTACAGAATGTGGGACAAAGCAGCGCACAGAACAGGGCGCTCCATGAGATTGGTCTTCCCAACCTTCGCGAATCGCTGTTTAACCGACTCCTGAGCAACGCGCAACGGAAGGGCTGGGATTGCTATGGTCTCCTCCAGGTGCATTATCGCATGCACCAAGACGTAGCTGCTTTTATCAATCAGCGCTTTTATGGTGGTCTCTTGAAGCACGACAGTGGGAGCCCGAGGCAGTCGGAGCCAATTACCTTATTTAATTCGAATGGGGAAACGGCCATTGAGCGTGCACTCGCGCGCAGCCGGGTCATTTTTGTTCCTTCCCAAAAGGAGAATGGATCGAAGACAAATTCCCAGGAAGCCAACACCGCCGTGAAGGTGTTGCAGCTCGTAGCCCAACGCTATGCCGACACGTTTAACCCCAACACCTCTTTGGGAATCATCACCCCGTTCCGCGCCCAAATGGCACATATTCGGGAAAAGATGGCGGCTGCCTTCCAGGATATCACCGTGGATACCGTGGAACGCTACCAGGGTAGTGAGCGCGACATTATCCTCCTTTCTTTCGCCCTCAACCACGCGGCACTACTGACTAATATTTCCGCTCCCGGCCCCGGCAACGTAGATCGAAAACTGAATGTAGCCCTCTCCCGCGCCAAACAGTTTGTCATCCTCACCGGGGTGGAGGACGTACTGCGCCAATCACCACACCACGCGGCCCTGCTGGAAGCTATTAAAGGGAATGGAGGGTATGTGGAAAGCATAAACTTTTAAATCCTAATACATTATGAAAACGATTTTCATACAAAGCGAACTGAATGCCACCCTAAACACGGAGGTTCATGGCTGCCCGTCCTCTTTTTCACCAACTATATTTCGTTCGTAAAAATACCGCCTGCAGGGGACTGTAAAACACCCCGTCGGCCCGGCGATTGGCTGCTACCTGCCCTACCATATCCAGGTCCCAATTTTCGGCGATAGAAAGCGTCAGGGTGGGGTTTACAAACCATGCCTGTGCTGCTACGGGGCTATAAATACAGGCTATTCCGCCGCGCAGTAGAGGGGTGATTGGGTACGCCGCCTGACCAAACAGCGCGTGCCGAAAAGGGTAGAGGTTCTTGGCCGACAAACGAAATCCGAATAAGCCCTGTATGTCTCCCTCCAACACACCCAGTTGATTGTACAAATAGCCCCCTTGCACGTACAGGCTATTGGTGAACGCATAATCCAGCGAGGCACTCAGCGCCAGGGCACGCGGGTTGCCTGGCTCCGTAGGTATGAAATACGAGCCTTCCCCCTTGAACCCGGCGTTGCCGAGATTACCTGCCCAGCCCGCGCCCAGCACGATATCCCCCCGCGCATAGCCCCCCAATACCTGAAGATCATACGAACCCGTGTTGAACTTCCACAGCAGCGCGGCTACCGCATCCTGTCGATTATGAAATGCTTTCACCGCCAACTCCACACTCGACGCGTACCCCCTGAAATACCGAACCCGCAACGCATCACTGCCCGGACGCTCCTCGTAGTCAAAATCTGTAAACGAAAACGCATTGAATACATCATTAGGGTTCCAAACCGTGCCAATACCCCAGTTGATGCGCTGCCGCCCCAGCCGTACTTCCCACTTATCCGTCTGGTATTCGGCATACAATCGGTCGAGCATCGTGTGCAGGACCCAGGCGTCGCCCGATTTCCATACAGCCGACAAATCGAACACGTCGTTGTTGGCATCGCCGACCAGCGCCGCATAATCGGGGTTACTGCGCACCAGGTCGCCAAAAAAAGCCCGGGAGCGCAGCTCCGCATGAAATACCAGTTGATCCGAAAGCATCCAGCGCAGATTGCTGCGCTGGTGCAGGAGGTTGTCCTGCAAAAATTGTTTTCCAACCGGGTGGTTGAAAAACAACAGGGTCTGCATATTTTTTATATACCCCCTTAATTCAAGCCGGGCCGCTGTTTCTTCCGTTTCCAGGGAATCGGTGTCCTGGGCACCCACTGCGGGCAATAGCGCAAAAAAGACCCATAGCAGCCCCGCCACTACCCGCAGGTACCGGATAGCCGGCCGACCCCAAAGGGAGTGGCGCCATTCCGGAATATTACCTACTGCCCATCTTGTTTTTTTCATCTGGATATATTTTTGTACTGCCATTCCAGACACCGGGAATAGCGACAATCAACACGCTACCGGCGCCTGGCCAGCGGCTGAAAAAACCACCTGCCAGTCGCTACGAACGGGTAATATCACTGGCTACCTGTCCATCCACGAGGGTCACCACCCGCAAGGCCCGGTCGATCACGCGCTGATCGTGCGTAGAGAAAATGAAGGTGGTCCCCTCCTCCGCATTCAGGCGGGCCATAATATCCAGAAGATTGGAAGCAGAGCCGGAGTCCAGGTTGGCAGTAGGCTCGTCGGCCAGAATAAATGCGGGCTTTGAAGCCAGCGCCCGCGCTACGGCTACCCGCTGCTGCTGCCCTCCGGAAAGCTCGCCGGGACGTTTATCCATTTTGTCCTCCAGCCCAACGGCGCGCAGCAGCTCTGTGGCGCGCTCCCGGCGTACCCTGGTCGGTGCCTTTTGCAACAACATCACAAACTCTACATTCTCCAGCGCCGTAAGCACCGGAATGAGGTTGTAGGCCTGAAACACAAACCCGATATGTTCTTTTCTAAAATCGATCAACTGGTTGTCGCTGAGCTGCCCGATATCGGTTCCGCCCACCACCACCTCTCCCGCACTGGGACGGTCTAAGCCGCCGATGATGTTGAGCAAGGTCGTTTTGCCGGATCCCGAAGGCCCTACAATTGCCGTAAACTCCCCCGAAGCAATTTCCAGCGACACCCCGTTCAGTGCCGGCACCGGAATTTTTCCTTCATCATATACCTTGTGAACATGCTGTAGGCTGATAATCGACATGGATACCCTTTTTTATATCCGGCTCCTCCATCAAATGCTTATTTATACAGGAGCCTGTTTGTAATTGCTATTTCTTCCCGTGTATTTACTGCACCACTTACAAGCGCCGGATGGCTGTCACCGGCCGCATCCGAACCGCCCGCCAGGCAGGGTACACCGCCGCCAGCAGCGCGGTCGCCAGAAGCAACAACGGCACTTCCCAATAGGTCTTTCCCTGTAGGGCAAAATAGACCTGGGTGTCCAGTCCGTATTCGTTCATGCTGCGCGCAAACGCCTCCAGGTTCAGCCCGTGCCTGGCAAAATACTGCACCGTCAGGGTACCGGCCAGCAACCCGATGGGTGCGCCCAGCAAGCTCAGCAAGAGGGTTTCCAGCACAATCATCCAAAATACCCGGAGCTTGTTCATACCGATAGCCATCAACACACCCAGCTCTCGAAAACGCTCCAGCACTGCCATCAGCATGGTATTGATGATTCCAAAAATCAAAGCCAGCAGGATGATGACGAGATAAATCAGCGAAATGCTCTTCATCTGCGACTCATAGAGCTGCAAATCCGGGGCTACTTCCCGGTAATTCTGTACCAGTAATCCGGGAAATCGATGCTGCAGGGTCTTCTGAAGGTCAAAAGCAGGAGCTGCATCCACACACAACACCGCTATTTCGTGTACCGGAGCCGGACTGGCCTGCCGATCCGATCCGCCCAACAACTCCCACAGCGCGGCTCGCTTCAGATATACATTGGCTTCCTCAAAGGGCGTGTTGCCAAATGTAAATATCCCCATCACCCGGAACGCCCCCGTGGTGATATTGCCATCCAAATCCTGAAAGGTCAGCACTACTTTCGAACGCAGCTTCACCTGGAGCTTTTCGGCCAACGCCCGCCCTATCAAAATCTGATGGCCGTTGCCGGCATCAAAATAACTGCCCTCCACTATACCTTCCCGAAAACGACATACTGCATCTTCCTGTTCCGGATCTACGCCGCGTATCTGTACCCCCCGTGCGCCCTTCGCCGAGTTAATCATACCGCTCGCCAAGGTCCGGGCACTAAACGCACGCACGCCCTGCTCCCCTCTGAGTACCTCCGCCACCCTATCTGACTCCGATACTGCAAAACGCACATCCCGCTCCCGCGGAAAATCGGGGTGATGAATCTGTAGGTGCGACACCAGGTGCGCAATACTCCCATCAATATAACTCCGCACCATGCCCGTCGCAAAACCAGTCATGAACAAATCCGCCCAGATACCCATAGCAATTGCCAATATCACTACCAAGCTGCGCAATGGGTTGCGCCATACATTCCGCCATGCCAAAATAGGAACCATGCCGTCTTTTTTTAACTATCCCCGCATAGCCTCCACCGGCTTCAGGCGCCGGATGCGCAGCAAAGGGAACAAGGCCAGGAATAATGCGATGATAAAAATAATCAGCGCCTGCTTAAAGAAAATATAAAAGGATACCTCCGCCGGAAAAACCGGCTCAAAGCCCCATTGATCCAAGGTCGCCGCGTATTCCTCTCCCGTAAATCGCAAAGGATGCGCCCGGAAATAAAGGGCTATCGGCGCACTGAGCACAATACCAGCCAACGCCCCCAGCAAACTGAGCGATACGACTTCCAGCCATACCAAAAAGCCCAGGGTACGACGCTTCATCCCAATGGCGAGGAGCAGCCCAAACTCGTAGGTCCGCTCCCGCACCATCATCAGGATGGTACCCAACAGGCCAAAGGTGATGATGAGGTATAAAATAATGGCCACTACCACATTACCGGCACTGTCCAGCTTCTTTGCTTCCAATAAATCCGGCAGCAGCGCCGGCCAGTCCATCACTTCATATTCTGAATCCGGGAAGCGTTGCTGTAAGGCCTGCATCGCTTCCGGAATACGCCGTTCGTGCTCCAACTGAAATACCAGCGAAGTCACTAGGCCATCCGCACCATAAAACCACTGTGCCTCCGCCAAGGGCATAAACACCAGCAGCCGGTCCAGCTCCGGCGAGGGGTAATCGACAATACCTTTAATCGGGTACTTACCCGCCGCATTGACCCCATGATACCCCTGGCTAATCAACAACAGCGTATCGCCTGCTGTCAGCTTTAGGTTCTCAGCAATACCGGCACCAATTAATACACTTTTATCCCCGGCCGACAAGTAGTCGCCGGCGATGAGCCGTTCCTTTACCCCCGTCATCTGTTCCTCTGCCGCCGGGTCGATGCCCGTAGCCATCACCCCCATCGTATTGACGCCCGTCGAAGCCAGTGCAAAGGACTCCAGCCGGGGAAGCGCCCGCACAATACCCGAACCCGACAACGGCTGATCAGGCTGCTGAAAGGCCAAATCCAGACTCTGCTCCGACCAGAACCCCTTCTGGTGAACCTGAATATACCCCGTGTGAAAATTCACTACATTGCGAATCATGTTGTTCCAAGCTCCTTGCTGAATCGACTCCATCAACGAGGAAAACAGGACCGCAAACAAAATGGAGGCCACCGTGATGGCGGTGCGCCGCTTGTTACGCCAGATATTGCGCCACGCAAGACTAAATATCATGGTTCTTCTAGTTTACCCGCTTCATATTCTGCGTGGAAAAAAAGGTATCCTCCATAGGCTTGTCGAATTCCAGACGCAGATATTCAATAATGGTCTTTTTTCCTGGCTCATCTACCGGTACAATCTCCATCGTAGAAGGCAGCAGTTTCCCTCCCAACATTTTGACATTTTTGCCGTACATGGTGTGGACGAGGTAGTTGTCTTCATCATAAAACTCCGACTTGAGCTGGAGGAAATCTTTTTTATCGATCCAGGTGAGTATCTTACCCCATACCACCGCTGCGCTTTCCAGCGGAATCAGTTCAATCTTGTAGCAATCTCGGTCGCCAATCAACTGGCTGCCCACTATCCGGTGGGAATAATCTTCCACCGCCGAAGATTCTTTTACGAGGTCGTCGTTGGTGAAATCAGAGCCCATCCAGGATTGGAGCATCATCGAAGGCGGGAGTTTGATGACGCGGTCGATACTGGGCTGCCAGTTCCATATTTCTTTATTGCGCTTCAAAAACGCACTGCCTTTGTCGCGTGCAGGCGCGGTAACCAGAATCAACGACAGCGCCGTTCCCTTACTCCAGCTCTTCATCGTCACCTCCCGCGACCAGGTCGGACGCACAATAGTCATCTTCATCTCCGCGGTGGTCGTTTTACCCCGCAGCGTTTGGTCGGCCTTTTGCACAATCTCCTTTGCGCTGAGCTGCGCCGGAAGCGGCTGTGCCCAGCTTAGCCCCACCAACAACCCACACACTACCATTATACTCTTTCTCATGGCAATTATTTTTTCGAATAGCCCAACAGCAAGGTATCGCAGGGCCATAGCCAAGGTAAGAAAATTTGGCACCACTCCCGATGATATTTGTCGGGGTTTCGATTAGCAGGGCGCTTGAATCCCGACTTACTTAAATTTCACCGCGGCCTCCAAGTCCCAGTTGGCGCGGAGCGGATCGAGTTTTTGAATGAGGATGCGTTCGGGCTGGCGTTTTTCCTGGAAGCTGCCGGTATCCCAAGAGCCGTTGCCGTTGCGGTCTTCCACCAGTCGCAAGGTATATGCCTGCGCCGGCAGGTTTGAAAAGGTAAGCGTCGCCTCTTCGCTACCTGCTGCCAGGTGGCGGGAGAGGTATGCCTGGCCGTCGGGGAGCAGCAGCTGCAGGAGATACGGGAAGGAAGGGTTCAGCGCCGACAGGCTCAATTTGATGTTGCCGTAGGACTTGCGCAAATCCACGGACAGCGCGAATACCAGCGCCGAATCCAGGCGCTGCCCGAAAATATCCGTCACGGCATCGGGGCGTATTTCCAATTGGTAGGGTATGCCTTCCTGCCAGGAATGCCGCAAGCGAAGCACCCGGGCGTCGAGTGTATCGAGGTGCAGCCCAAACGACACCACCTGCTGTACCGAATCGGCCAGCAAGCGAAACCCCGTACTGTCTATAGTGCGCAGAGGCGTTCTAAAGCGCAAGAGCAACTCCTGGTCGGGGTGCTGCCGCAGATTGCGCTGCAACGGGCTGGGAACAGTCATCGCAAACGCGGGAAATCCGCCGCGGGTAATATCCGCCGCCGGAACGTGGAGGGTATCCAGCACCAGGCTGTCCTGATAGACCCAAAAGGAAGTAGCCGCTGCCCCGGCAGGAATCCATACCAGCAGCGAATCTTTTTCCAGCACCTGATAGATGCGACCGGTGCTATCTGCCGGAGCCGCCGATACCCGCTCCGGCAGGCGGTTAAATGCCATTTTAAGCCACCCGTTGAAGGAGCTATCCTGCTCCGTCACCCGCAGGGGTGGCTGTTCGACAAACAGCGGGATTTGCAGGTTGAACCGATTACCCAGCTCCATGCGCACCAGGGTGTCCGGGAATCCGATTTTTTCATTGGGCAGATCATAGCGGTAGTTCGCATTGACCTCAGCCAAAGCAAATCCTTTGAACTCGCCCTCCCGAATATTTTTTATCTCAAACTGCCCCTGTTTATCCGTTTTTCCAAAGTACAGCGGACGTTCCTTGCGCACTACCGTATCCGAGAGGTTGTCGTACAACATGAACAGCGCCTTTTCCACAGGCTCCCCGCTCAGCGCGTCCACCAGGGTTCCTTGCAGCGTCAGGGAATCGAGCCGGGCGCCGGTGGCGAATACAAAACGAAGGTTTTCTGCCGGATTTTTTTCTGTCAGGTCTTTGACCGCGTTGCCGAAATGGATGGTGTAGGTGACATCCGGGCGCAGTTGCTCGCGTTCGTCGAATTCAAACACCACGCTACGCCGTTTGAGCCGTACTTTAGGGCGAAATTCGAGGGGCGGCGACGTGAGCACCTGATTGTTTACATCCTCCAGCAGCACCCACTCATCGAAGGTGAGGACAATGGGCTGTTTGGTAAAATTGACCTGTTCATTGGGGCTGCTATTGAGCGAATCCAGCCCTGGGGGCGTAGTATCCCTCGGCCCGCCCTCCGGTGCCGATACGGTCGCGCACGCGTTGAGCAGTAGGAGAAAGATTCCTGCAAACAGGGCGTTTGCGGAGCTAATGGTGTTCCCTGCCCCACACGACAGGACGTTCGTTGTCTGTTTCACCCGACGGTATTCTTGAGGTTGCTAATGCGCATACGCAGTATTGGGCATATCGGACGGATATCCCGCCCCGTGCTGCAAAATTATAAAAAGTTCAGTCTTCCGCGGCAGGGGGGCGGTAGCGAGGATGGAAGCGCAGGATGGTATCGCGCAGATAGGCCTGGTCGAGGTGCGTGTAGATCTCTGTGGTGAGAATAGAGGCATGGCCCAGCATTTCCTGTACCGCTTTCAGGTCGGCGCCCCCTTCTACCAGGTGGGTTGCAAAGGAGTGCCGCAGCGTGTGCGGGCTTACGGGGCGTGTAATACCGGCCAGCGCAGCCGCTTCGCGTACCATTTCGAATACCATGACCCGGCTGAGCCGGCGTCCACGGCGGTTCAGAAACAAAAAAGACGCCTGGTCGTCGGGGATAAGCGGCAGGTGGTTGCGCACATGCTGGATATAGAAGCCGATGTACTTCAGCGCTTCTGGACCGATGGGCACCAGGCGCTCCTTGTTGCCTTTGCCGATGACCCGGATAAACCCGGCTTCGGCAAAGACCTGGCTGAGTTGTAGGTCGCACAGCTCGCTCACCCGGATGCCACAGGCGTACAGGGTTTCGAGCATGGCCCGGTTGCGAAGACCATGTGGAGTACTCAGGTCGATGACCGCCAATAATTGCTGCACTTCATCCAGACTCAACACCTCCGGTAAATGCTGGGGGAGGCGTGGGCCTTCGAGTAGTTCGGTCGGATTCGTGGCCACCAGCTGCTCCAGCGCAAGAAAACGGTAAAAGGTCTTGATAGCCGACAACATGCGCGCCTGCGAACGCGCACCCAATCCTAGCTCATTCAAAAAAATCAGAAATCGGCGCAAGACTTCGGTGTCCAACTGCGCCAAAGAAGGAGCCGTATCCGATAATCTGGTAAACTCAGCCAACTTTCGGATATCCCGCAAATAAGCTTCCCGGGTATTCTCCGACAACCCGCGTTCCAGTAGCAGGTATGCCTCAAAACCAGGCAATAACGGCTTCCAATATGGCCATAATACCAGCGTGTCCGGTGCTGCCATCCCATTTTTTTGAATAATACCCGGCAAATTTGCCTACGTACCGCTTGCTGCGCCAGCTCAGGTGGGCTTTTTAAAAAAAAATCAATTCCCACCAGGCGGCCTAAAAGTATAAACCTTTTTAACGTTTTCCTGTTTTGTGAAAAAAATGATAGTAAAGCTATCTTTTTAGTTTGCAAAGCTAATTATTTTATACTTTTGCTATCATTTCTTTGGTTTGGTTTTAGAACGCACAATATTAATCCTATGTCCACTGTAGAATTCACCGCTCTTTTCGACGGCCAACGAGTGGCCTTGTACAATTTTGCGTTTAACCTCACGCGCGACGAGGAGGCTGCCCGCGACCTCGTACAGGAAACCGCCTACAAGGCGTATCGGTACCTGGATCGCTATGAGCCGCACACCAATCTCCGCGCCTGGCTGATGACTATCCTGCGCAACTCATTCATCAATGACTACCGCAAGCGCCGCCGCCGCCAGACGCTCCACGATCATACGGCCAACAATTACCTACTCGACTCCGGAGACGCCTCGGTGCACAACGCCGGCGAAAGTGCGTTGACGATGCAGGAAATCCAATCTGCCATCGATACGCTGGAGCCATGGGCGCGGGTTCCCTTTGTCATGCACTGCGACGGGTTTAAATACGAAGAAATCTCCACGGAGCTCAACGTCCCCCTGGGTACGGTCAAAAGCCGTATTTTTTTCGCCCGTCAAAAATTGCAGGCAGCGCTGAAATCGCTGTATAAATCTGCGCACATACGGGATATCGTCGATTAGCGGCCCGTTCGTTGAATAGTGGCTGGTATGGCACCACGTGCCAAACGGCCAAATGCTGCCCTTTTGGATTTCAGGAGCCGGTATCCTGAACAAATACCCCTTGCTTTTCATTTGACTGTATAATCGTGGGATTTATGGAACAGAATCAGGCACTCACACCGATGCGCCGTTTTTTCAAATTGCTGGCGGCAGACCGAAAAGATATCATCTACATTTACATATACGCCATTTTTTCCGGGCTGATTACCCTGACCCTTCCATTGGGGGTACAGGCTATCATTGGGTTGATTGCAGGAGGCAGCATTTCCGTATCCTTATTTGTCTTGATTGGAGCAGTAACTACCGCCACCCTCTTGGCTGGTATCCTGAAGATCATGCAAATGTCGGTAACGGAGACGATTCAACAACGCATTTTCGTGCGCTCTGCCTTTGACTTTTCCTACCGCCTGCCCCGGCTCCGGCTAGACTCCCTGACCAAGTACTATCCGCCGGAGCTGGTAAACCGCTTTTTTGACACCCTTACGATTCAGAAGGGCTTACCCAAGATTCTCATTGATGTGACCACCGCCGTGTTGCAGATCGTATTTGGCTTATTGCTCATCTCGTTTTACCATCCGTTTTATGTATTATTCAGCTTCTTGCTGTTGTTGGTACTGTTTGCACTATTTCGCATGACGGGCCAGCGGGGCCTAAGCACCAGCCTGAAGGAATCAAAATATAAATACGAGGTAGCGCACTGGCTGGAGGAACAAGCGCGGGCGCTAACGACCTTCAAGTTGGCCGGTGATTCGCCCTTTTCGCTGCAACGAACGGACAAGCTGGTAGGCAACTACCTCACCAGCCGGCAAGCACATTTTCGTATCCTCGTCGGGCAATTTGGTATCATCGTGGGGTTCGAGGTATTGGTACTCGCTTCCCTGCTCGCCCTGGGCAGCTACCTGGTATTGCAGAATCAAATCAACATCGGTCAGTTTGTAGCCGCTGATATCGTCATCATCCTCGTGATTGGCTCAGTCGAAAAGCTCATCATTTCGCTGGAAACCGTTTATGATGTACTCACCGCCCTCGATAAGCTGGGATATGTCACCGACCTGCCACTGGAAGAACACCAGGGAGGCATACCCTTTGAGCATACCCGACGCAACCAGCCCATTGCACTCCAGCTCGAAAACGTAAGTTTCGGATTCCCGGATTCCGAACGCCCTGCCCTGGATGGCATCAACCTGCAAATCCAACCAGGACAGTCGGTGTGTATATCCGGATATAGCCGTTCGGGCAAAACCACCCTACTCGAATTGCTGGCCGGTCTATTTCCGTATTTCAAAGGCAGCATCACCTACAACAACGTGCCTTTACAGCACATCGAGCTCGACAGCCTGCGCCGGCAAATCGGCGAACTGCTGGCAGAGGAACACCTCTTCCGGGGTACCATCCTCGAAAATATCACCTTAGGCGACCCGGCTATCTCCCTGGAGCAGGTCATCGAAACGACGGAGAGTATCGGCATTGCCGGATTTATACGCCAGCTCCCCAACGGATACAACACCCCCCTGCTCCCCGAAGGGAAAAACCTTCCCCGCAGCATCCGCCTGAAAATCATGCTGGCACGCGCCCTGGCTGCCCGCCCGGGCCTACTGGTTGTGGAGGATATCTTCACGGCACTGGAACCCGCCGACAAGCAACGCATCGCAGGTTGCCTCAACGCCACACAGCGTCCCTGGACCCTCGTCACCGTATCCAATGACCCCGTGTTTGCCCAATCCTGCCAACGGGTCATCCTGCTAAAAGACGGAAAAATAATTGCCGATGGCTCCTTTGAAGCCATACAGCAATCGCCCCACTACCAGTCCATATTCCGGTCAGACAACTAATCTGTAATCTCAACCCATCGCCCGATGTTGCACATTTCGTCCCGCACGATACACGAACAAATCGCTCCCGGCCGGTTTCAGTCTTTTCAGCAAACCGCCCTGTCAAACAGCCACCGCTCTTTCATCCGGTGGCTGGTAGCTACCCTCTTTCTACTACTCGGCGCACTGTTTTTACCTTGGACACAGAATATCCAGAGCAAAGGCAAAGTCGCGGTTCTCAGCCCGCAACACCGGCCCCAAACCATCCATTCCATTCTGCCGGGCCGCATTGAGCAGTGGTTTGTGCGCGACGGCCAGTTTGTACAAGCCGGCGACACCATCGCTTTTATCTCCGAAATCAAGTCGGAATATTTCGACCCTGCCCTCGTCGCCCGCAGCCGCGACCAACTGAAAGCAAAAAGCGCGTCCATCGATGCCTATGAAGATAAAATGAACGCACTCCGTCAACAAACGGAAGCCTATCAGCTCGAACTCGAAGTCAAAACCAAACAACTCCAAAACAAAATCCGGCAAACAGAGCTAAAAGTAGTATCTGACAGCATTGAAGCTACCCGCTCCCGCCTCGATTACCAAATCGCGGAGCGGCAGTGGAAACGAGCCGATACCCTCTACCAACAGGGTATCAAACCACTCAATGAAGTGGAAGACAAGCGCCTCAAACTCCAGGAAACGTCTGCCAAAATGATCGCCGCCGAGAATAAACTGCTCTCGAGCCGCAACGACCTACAGATTGCCCAACTCGAACTGCGCACCGCCACCTACGAAACCCGCCAAAAAATAGCAAAATCCAATTCCGACCTTTTCGGAGCCGCTACCGACCAGCTCAGCGCCCTCGCCGATACCCGCAAACTGGAAATACAAACCGACAACTACCAACTGCGCGCCGATTCCCGCTACGTGCTCGCGCCGCAATCGGGATATATCGCCAAAATCTTACAAACCGGTATCGGCGAAACCATCAAGGAAGGAGAGGCCCTGGTGAGTATTCTGCCCGCCGACTTCGAACCCGCCGTGGAGATGTATGTACGGCCTATGGATTTCCCCCTCCTGCACACCGGCACCACCGTTCGGTTTATTTTCGACGGGTGGCCTGCCTTCGTCTTCTCCGGATGGCCGGGAGCTTCCTTTGGCGCCTATCAGGGTCGCATCGTAGCCATCGATAATATCATCAGCGATAACGGACAGTACCGCGTGCTCGTAGCTCCGGATCCCGCCGACAAACCCTGGCCCAAGGCACTGCGCCCAGGATCCGGGGCAAACGCCATCACCCTGCTCAATACCGTACCCGTATGGTATGAAATGTGGCGACAACTCAATGGGTTCCCCCCCGATTACTACGACAGCTATACCGATGCACCCAAAGGATTCAAATGGGATGCCCCTATCAAATCATTAAAATAGAAAAATACCCGTGAAATACTTTCCCGTACTATTTTTCCTTCTCCTCGCGTTTCCGGGATTTGCCCAGCCGGAATCTAATCCCCTTACTACCTGGAACCTACAAGACTTCTTTCAGCAAATGGTGCAGGTAAACCCCTCGGCACGCAACGCCGCCTTGCTGCCTGCACAGGCAGATGCCGCACTCCGACTCGCTCGGGGAGCCTTCGATCCAAAACTTTACAGCGAGTGGCAGCAAAAAACTTTTTCGGGAAAAGAATACTACGGAATCAGTAGCTCCGGAATCAAAATGCAAACACCCTTTGGGCCAACCCTCAAATCGGAGTTTAACCGCGCCACCGGTCTCTACCTCAACCCCGAAGAAAAACTCCCGGCAGAAGGCCAGGCCCTGCTAGGTATCACCCTGCCCCTGCTCAATGGCCTGCGCACCGATGCCGCCCGCGCCAACCTGCGCCAGGCACGCCTCGATGTACGCGGCCTAGAGGCAACCCGCCAAAGCCTGCTCAACGACCTGCTGTACGACGCCGGAACAGCATTTGTAGAATGGCAAATCGCCTGGGAACAAATCCGCTTGTTCCAGCAAGCCTCTCAGGTAGCCTATACGCGATACCTGGCTATCCGGGAATCCTTTGTACAAGGCGACAAACCCGCTACGGATACCCTCGAAGCCTTTATCCAGTACCAAAACCGCCTGTTCGACCTCAACGAAGCAACCCTCGCACTCCGCACGCGCAGCCAGGTACTCGAAGCTTTTCTAACCCCTGCCGCCACTACCCCGGACACCCCTCGTTTTATGTACGAAGCACCTCAATCCGAAACAGATACCAATGCAGCCCCCCTTCAAACCTTCCTACAAGCACTGCCCAACCACCCAGAACTCCTGACCCTCACCCTGGAACTCCAAAAACTGGATATCGAACGGCGCCTTGCCACCGAACAACTAAAACCCAGTCTAAACCTATCCTATAACCTCCTCGGCACCGGTTTCCGGTTCAACCCAGCCAACAACCCCAACAACAATATCCTGCTCCAAAACAACAAATGGGGTATCGACTTCTCATTCCCTCTCCTGCTTCGCAAAGAAAGAGGCAAACTCGAACTCGTTCGAATCAAATCAGAATCTACCTCCAATAAGGCAATCCAAAAACAAATTCAACTGGAAACCAAACTGCGAAACTACTATAGCGAATGGGAAAATAGCAGCGCCCAGGCCGCACTCTATCAGGGAATTACCGACAATTATACTCAACTGCTCCAGGCAGAACAGATAAAATTCGACCTCGGAGAAAGTTCCGTCTTCCTCCTGAATACCCGCGAGCAAAAACTCCTGGAAGCACAAATAAAACGCATCAAATTAGCAGGTACCGCCAGAAAAAGCTTGCTCGCCCTCTACTGGGCATCCGGACAGCTTCCTTTCCGATACCTCTAATCCGCCTCCCCACACTTCAGCAAACAGAAGGATCCTCCGGAGCCAACTCGAAATACGTGTCCTGCCGATTCTGCTCCGACGTGTGGCGACAAGGAAAGTCCTTCTCTATCAAAATCTGAAGAGTCTGACCATCCCCGAAAGGAATCACCCCGGAAATACCCACTTCCTCTGAGTCCATCCATGCCGTCGCCTGCGCAACCGGAATCCGAACCAGTATCTGCCCCGATTCAAACGAAGCGCCTAATTCCGCGTATGCGCCCTGGCGCAACGCATACCCAAATACCTGCCCCCCCGCAAACTGCACCTGATCCGAAATCTCGCCCACTTTGCGCAGCAGCTCAATATCCGACTTCCGCACCCGAAACCGAATGCTGTTGCTTGTACACCGGAACTTCATATTCTGTTTGTTTTTCAGTGAAACACCGTAAATTTGTGAAAACGCGCGGACAAATCTATCCAAAAAGACCCGCAGCGGCTGGCTATAAATAAATTCAGCCCCGAATCTCAACGCTTTGTAAATTTACATAACCAACATCAATCTCTATGGATAAAATAACGGAATTCCTCAACGGGAGCACAGAAGCCCAGAATATCATACTCCTGAGTTTTATCCTCACCGCTTTTCTGCTCGGCTTATTCCTCGCCTGGGCCGTAGAAAACTCCGCTATCCGCAAACTGGAGAGCGCCCTCAAAAAGCAAACCGACCACCTCCAGCGCCTCGAAACGGAAAACCAACAGCATCAAGAAGCCCTGGCCGGAACAAACGCAGACCTCAAACGCGCCCTCTTTGAACGCGAAGAAGCGCTGGCAGCCCAAAAAATGCTCGATCAGGAACGACAACACGAACACGCCGAACTCCGGGAAGTACAAAAAGAACTGGAAAAAGCACTATCCACCAACCAACAGTTTCTCCATACTATCGAAGACCTCAACGATCAAATCCTCGGCCTCAAAACCAGGTTCGCCCAGACTTCTTCTGATACACCCACCCCCAATCCGCTCCAGTCGCGACTCACCGAACTGGAAAATCGCATCAAACGCCTCGAAGTGTCCGAACCGGCTGTTCCGGCAACCTCCCCAACCACTCCCGACGAACCGGAAGTCGTACTGCCGCACAGCACCCTCCTCAGCCCCTCCGAAATTAACCGGCAGACCTCCCGCGACGACCTCACCGCCATTGAAGGCATAGGCCCCTTTCTCGAACGCAAACTCAACGAAGCGGGCATCTTTACATACACACAAATCAGCCAGTGGAGCCCCGCCGATATCAACGCTATAACCCACCAAATTCAGTTTTTTCCCGGACGCATCAAAAAAGATAACTGGGTAGGTCAGGCCAATCGGCTCCTAAGCCTGGCAGGCGACCGCGCCCTGCCCGTCGAACCACTCCTGGAAGACGACCTCAAACTCATCGACGGCATCAGCCCGGAAGTGGAAATTATCCTGAAAAAAGCGGGAATTGCTACTTTTGAGATTCTGGCCAAAACAGACCCGGAAGAAATGGAAACTATTTTGCAAATTGCAAACCCTAAGCTCCCCTTCACCCAATCTGATACCTGGCCGGCACAGGCTAGCCTGGCACTTCGCAAAGAATGGACTGAGCTACAGGCCTTCCAGGATACCCTTAAATCCATCCGCACTGACTCGGATCAGGCGCTTGCATAGATATATTTTCCTGTTAACTCCACAATGCCATTTGCGCCCCTTCCGAATTCGTTCGGAAAGGGCTTTTTATTTTTGAAAACAAACGACCCGCTTGCCCGCAGCTACCAATACCCGCCGACCTTGCACCGCCACCTGCTGTACTCCGGAATAAGGCAGCGCAAACGGCTCCGGCTCCAATGCCGGTGATTTTCCCAACCACATATACATGCCCTCCCGACGAACCAGCAACACGTCGTCCGATAAGACACTTACATAATCCAGCCCCGGCAAATTCCACCGGAACTGATACTGCCCCAACCGATCAAACACCCACAACCCACTGCCGGAATCTACCAAATACACCCCTTCCGAACCCGCTGCCAACATGCCCGCCTCCCCAGGAGGTGCCTGCCATATACTCAAATCCTGGCTCGAACCCCGCACCTGCCCCTGATAATCCAGCTTGTACAAGGTATGCCGTATAGCATCATATACCCACAACAGATTATCCCTGCCCATAGCCACCCCTGTCGGCCTCGGGTATAGCGCCGGATCCAAACGGACTTCCTGATAAGGCGTACACAACCTATCCAACACCACCACCGTTTGATAATCCGGATACCACACCAATATCTGTAGCGGATCGCTGACATCCAGCCCCACAGGTACCCCAAGGTCCCTCCGAGAAAAACGAGCCACTAGCCGTCCATCCGGACTGTATTTTTCCAACACCCCGTCCGGCAACAACAGATAGGCCTGCTCCAGCTTATCCAGCGCCAGCCGCGCAACCGTCCGATCTACCGACCACAGCGAATCGCCGGGCCAGCGATCCTGCGCAGCCACCCCGCAGAACGGCAACACCAGCAAACACCACCCACCAATACGCCGCAGCCTATCCATACACCTTACCATCCGGGTTTTCAAAAAATGCCAGCCGAAGCGATTCCCCGTCAAATACCGCATAGGAATTGTAGTGCATCCACTCCCCCAGGTTGATATAGCGGCTCCGCCCGTTTTTAAGCACATACTCAATCGGCAGATGCCGATGGCCGAAAATAAAGTAATCCGCCGGTACCGTGTCCAGCTTGCGGTTGCTGTAAGCTACCAGCCATTCGCGGTCGGATCCTAAAAAAATATCCTCTGCCGGATTAGCCGCACGGCTCCTCCCCGAAAAAAACAGCGCCAGCCCTATCCCGAAGTTGGGATGCAGCCGCGCAAAAGCCCACTGGCAAAGCCGATTGCGGAAAATATGCTTCAGAAGCTTATACCCCCGATCACCCGGCCCCAGCCCATCGCCATGGCCAATAAAAAAACGCTTGCCGCCCCATTCCCGAACAATGGGTTCCCGAAAAACAGGAATGTCCAGCTCTTTCTCAAAGTAGTCGAACATCCACATATCGTGGTTGCCCGTAAAAACATAAATCGGCAGCCCGGCATCGCGCAGCTCCGCCAGCTTACCCAAAAAACGCACAAACCCACGGGGCACTGCCTGGCGGTATTCAAACCAGAAATCGAATAAATCGCCTACGAGGTATAGCTCTGCGGCATCCTCCCGAATACAATCCAGCCACCGCAACAACTGCGCTTCTCGCTCCCGGCTAGTCAGACGGGCATCGATGCCGAGATGAAAATCAGAGGCGAAATAAATTTTTTTGCCACTCATAAAAGACCCTGAACTTATGCCGACCGGCGCTGCAATGCAATTAGTTTGCTCTCCCGAAGAAAAACGTATTCCGCAGAGGTACGAGCTACCACGTAGCCGTAAAAACCATCCAAAAAACCACGGCGCAAAAAATACTCTATGAAAAAACGAAAGGCCGGCTTTGTCAGTAAGCGAATCCAGCTTCCTTTTTTCCCCCGTTCATGAAAAGCCTGCGCGGCCAGCGTACTGAAATGGTTGATCGTTTTGACCCTACTCTCGATATCCGAGTTGGTGTAGTGGAGAATATCCCCCCGTAGAAACCCGGTCTGGGCACCCGGCAGGGGAACAAACTTATCGTGCGGATTGATGCCCTCCACCGCAAAGCGCTCCTTGTCGAACAAGCGCATCTTGCGATCCGGATACCACCCCCCGTGTCGAATCCACTGATTCCCGATATTGCTCAGGCGATTCATGGAATAGCAGTCTTTGGATAGCCCCTCTTCCTTTTCCCTTGCAATCGACTGGTACAGGGTATCCGAAAGCGCCTCATCGGCGTCCAGCGACAATACCATCGGATACGTAGCCTGAGAAATAGCAAAGCGCTTTTGCTCCACATACCCCAGAAATGGCTGTAATAATACCCGCGCACCCAGCGATTCTGCAATAGCTACGGTGTCATCGACAGAGAGTGAATCTACAACCAGGACTTCATCGGCCAACCCACGCGCACTTTCGATACAACGACGGATGTGCGCTGCCTCGTTATAGGTGATGATTACCAGCGAAATATCAGCCATGCAACAGAGGATTCGTGCGGGCAAAAGCCACAAAATGAGGGTTGAGCAACTGCGCCTTGTTGTAGCGCAACGGCACAGAGCTGGAAGCTTCTAGTACTTCACCACCCGCTTCCTCGAGTATCATCTGCGCAGCACCTGTATCCCACTCCATAGTGGGGCCAAGCCGGGGATAAATATGCGCATCCCCTTTAGCCAACAACAGAAATTTCAGGGCACTGCCGCGGGATACCAGCTCCGGTTCCTTCAGTTTTTTGATAAACGCCTCCGTTTCCGGACTCATGTGAGAGCGGGAACAAACGACCCGAAGCCCCTGATCGGATAACCTAAAATCACCCGTTTGCAGCTGCCGAATTTGTCCCTCCGACTCCATGAATGCCCCCATGCCTTTCCAAGCCCAGTATAGCTCATCAAAAACGGGAAGATATACCACCCCCATTTCCAGCTCCTGTCCCTTGATGAGCGCGATATTGACCGTGAAATCACCGTTGCGCTTGATGAACTCCTTCGTGCCATCCAGGGGATCGACCAACCAAGTGTAGGGGTAATCACGGCGTATTTCGTAGGGGATCTCCTTGTTTTCTTCCGAGATAATCGGGAATACAGGATCCAGGGATTCCAACCCGGCACAAATAATTTTATTGGATGCTTTATCTGCAGCCGTGAGCGGAGATTCGTCCTGCTTGGATTCCACTTTGAAATCCGAGCCCTCATAAATCTCCATAATCGATGCTCCCGCTTCCCTCGCCAGGGATTTAACTGCCTCCAGTAAACCCGTTTTATCCATGATTTTTGCATTTTTACAATTCAAAAATACAAATTCATGGCTAAAATTCTTGTTACAGGTGGCTGCGGGTATATTGGAAGCCATACTATCGTCGATTTACTCGACCATGGGTTTCAGGTGGTGTCGGCAGATAACCTCAGCAACTCCAATGCAGCCGCCCTGGATGGCGTAGCCGCAATCACCGGACAACACATTCAAAACTACCCCATCGACCTATGTGACATGGATGCTACCCGTCGTATTTTTCAGGAGCACCCCGATATTCAAGGTGTCATTCACTTCGCCGCGCTAAAATTAGTAGGTGAATCCGTCACCCAACCGCTCCATTACTACCGCAACAACCTAATCAGCCTGATGAACCTCCTCAGCAGTATGGAAGAAGCGGGAATCACCAACCTCATTTTTTCTTCCTCCTGCTCCGTATATGGCAACACCCAGGCATTACCCGTCACGGAAACAACGCCCCGGCAGGAAGCCGAATCACCCTACGCCCGAACCAAACAAATCGGAGAAGATATCCTGCAGGACTACGCGCGGGCTTTCCCCCACTCGCGCAGTATCCTGCTTCGCTATTTCAACCCGGCCGGCGCCCATGAAAGTGCCCTAATCGGCGAAGACCCGAGCAACCCGGCCTCCAACCTGGTGCCTGTCATTACGGAAACCGCCGCCGGAAAACGCCCCGAACTCGTAGTATTCGGCGACGACTACCCCACACGCGACGGCAGCAACATCCGCGACTATATCCACGTCATGGACCTCGCCAATGCACACACCAAAGCCCTTCAATTCCTTCTGAGCGGCCACGCATCAGAACCCTGTTCGGTCTTTAACCTCGGCATCGGAGCCGGCGTATCGGTACTCGAAGCGATTCATGCCTTCGAAACAGCAACCGGCGTCAAGCTCAGCTACCGTATCGGCCCCCGCCGAGCCGGCGACGTCATCGCCATCTATGCCAACTACGACAAAGCTGCCCGCATACTCGGCTGGCAGCCCACGCGTAATATCTCGGATATCATGCGCAGTGCCTGGGCCTGGGAACAAAAAAAATCCTGACGACCACACTGCCCTTTTCTTGCCTATCAACCATTTACACCATGCGCCCACTTCTCTACTTCGCTCTTTTTCTCCCCGCACTGTCGCACCTGTCGGCACAACAAACCCAGCAATTTGAATCCGTCAGCTTCTCCAAAGTACAGATACAAGACGCCTTCTGGAAGCCCCGGCTCGAAACCGTCGCCACGGTCACCGTACCCGTATGTGTCGAACAAACAGAAGTAAAAACACCTCGTATCCGGAATTTTGAAGTAGCTTCCGGTATGCGGGAAGGACAGTTTCAGGGTATCTTCTACGACGACTCCGACGTATTTAAAGCGCTCGAAGCCATTGCCTATGCCCTCAACAACCACCCCAACCCCGCCCTCGAACAAAAAGCCGACGAGTGGATTGCCAAAATCGCCGCCGCCCAGCGCCCCGACGGCTATATCAACACCTACTATACCCTCACCGGGCTCGATAAGCGCTGGACAGATATGAGTATGCACGAGGACTACAACGGCGGACACCTCATAGAAGCTGCCGTTGCCTATTTCAACGCCACCCGAAAACGCGTCCTGCTGGATGTAGCTATCCGCTTCGCCGATCATTTCGACAGCCTCTTCGGACCAAGCAAACGACACTGGGTCACCGGCCACCAGGAACTCGAACTAGCCCTCGTCAAACTCTATAAAGTGACCGGAGAAAACCGCTACCTGAAACTCGCCGACTGGCTGCTCAGCGAACGCGGACATGGCCACGCCGTAGGCTATACCTGGACAGAATGGAAAGATACCGCCTACGCACAGGACGTCCTCCCCGTACGCGAACAATCCCAGATTACCGGCCATGCGGTGCGCGCCATGTACCTCTATACCGGGGCCGCCGATGTGGCAGCCATCACCGGAGACCAAGGATACCTGCAAGCTATGCGCCGCGTATGGGAAGACGTCGTTTTTCACAATATGTATATCACCGGTGGAATCGGTTCGTCTGGTAGCAACGAAGGCTTCAGCACCGACTACGACCTGCCCAATGAAAAAGCCTATTGTGAAACCTGCGCATCCGTAGGTATGGTCTTCTGGAATCAACGAATGAACCGGCTCAGCGGCGATGCCAGCTATATCGACGTACTCGAACGGAGCCTCTACAACGGAGCACTCGACGGGCTTTCCCTGAGCGGCGACCGCTTTTTTTACGGCAACCCACTCGCATCCAACGGACAACACGCCCGCCGCGAATGGTTCGGCACCGCCTGTTGCCCCTCCAATATCGCCCGCCTCGTATCTTCCCTCGGCGATTATATCTATGGCGTCGCACCAGAAGGGCTCTGGGTAAATCTATTCGTAGCCAGTACCACGACCCAGACGCTGGGAGGTAGCCCCGTCCAGATTCAGCTGCACACCAGTTACCCGTGGGAAGGACACATCGAACTCGCCGTGTCGCCAGAGAAAAAATCAGCGTTTTCCGTGTACCTGCGCATCCCCGGCTGGGCCAGGGGAGAAGCGGTGCCCGGTGGATTATACCACTTTACCAACCCAACAAACAACCCGCCCATCCTGCGTATCAACGGAGAACAAGTAAACTATACCATAGAAAAAGGATACGCCGTGCTACACCGAACCTGGAAAAAAGGAGACGTACTATCCCTCGACCTACCGATGGATGTTCAACGGATTGCCGCACGGGAAGAAGTGAAAGCCAACCAGCAACGGGTAGCTCTCCAACGAGGACCCCTCGTATATTGCGTCGAAGGAGCCGATAACGACGGCCAAGCATGGAACCTCATCCTCCCCGATAATGCCCCTGTCAAGGCCGTCAGACAACCCGACTTGCTGGGAGGAATAACGACGCTCCAGTTTACCGCGCCAACATTACACGTCGCCCCCGACGGAATGTCGGTACAAACCAGTTCGAAAACCATCACGGCTATCCCATACTTCGCCTGGGCCAACAGAGGGCAAAACCCCATGCAAGTCTGGCTACCGAAGAAAATAGCCGAGGTCAAGGTAAATTATTGATTGCGGGCTAATTTGTCACTAACCCCTGGTTTTTTTATCCGAAGCAGCCTAGGCACTAAAGGACAAAGGCCACCCCAAAGGAGAGCACCGAAACAATCAGCCCGACCATAAAAACCATATAGCAGATACGCAATAAGCGGTATTTGTACGCCAATACCAACCCCAGGTAGTACAAATCGCGCGTCATCGAGCTGTAGAGAAAGTCTTTGTCCTGAATCATCTCCATTACCCCCCAGTGGTACTCCTCGATGGGCATTTTATAAAAGTTGCCGAAAAAAAGCAGATTAGAAGTTCTGTTTTTGATGTCTTCCTTGGTGTACACCCCTTTTGTCACCTTGGGGGAAGAAGCCAGAATGGCGAATACCAGGCTGCTCAGACAAACGGCCAGCAGGATGAAAGTGGGGATAATCAGGCGGTGCTCCTGCGACAGCTTAGGCACCAGGCTGGAGATGACAATAGAGATGATAATCCCATTGATACTGAGCATGATGTTGGCCTTGTTGTCGGCCAGCGCGCTCAGCGTAGTATGCGAGCGGTAGGTCGTTCGGAACATCGTTTCGACGCCACGCCCCAGGTTTGCTTCGTTGAAGTCCTTTTTCTTCTTTTTCTTTTTTTGTTTTTCCTCGGTGGCCAGCCCTGTGTCGGCGGGTTGTATTGACAACTGGTATTTGCGGAGTTGCTTGATGTTTTTTTGCTTAATCGCATCGTACAACTGGCGGGCGACCTCTGTATAATAATGATGACGCAGCATGAAATCCAGTTCAAACTGAACCCATTCCTCCTCGGGCATGAAGTTGTTGCGTGTCATAAGTAGCTCCTGGCGCACGCGGCTGGAGCGATCCCAGTACAATTCACTGCCCAGATGGCTCAGATCAGCATCCCGGATAAGCTCTTCCAGCAAATCCTCCGGTACGTGGTTGGGACGGGTTGCCAAAATGAGGGATTCCACTTTGCGGATTCTATCCGAGTGGTATTTCTGTTTTTCAAGAAAGCGGGCAGCGTGGTGGGCACTGCGTTGCTCATGCCCCTCCGGGCCTTCGCTGAAGCCGGTATCATGGAACCAGGCAGCTAGCTCGAGTAGTTCCAATTCTTCGTAGGGGAGGCGATGCAACTGCCCCAATCGGCGTACCGCCTCCACCACATCCAACACATGCTGAAAGTTGTGATACAGGTAAGTGTCGTCGATAAATTCCCGGTAAAAAGAACTTACATTTTGTTCTGCCCTGGCGGTTAGTGTTGTGATAGGCTGTGGTTCCATACTACTTGTGATTCAACCCTGAAAGATCGGTGCACCGTTCCCCCCGAACAGCAGCTACTGGGCGCCGAGCAGGTTAAACAACGTGTTGTATAGGTAGTTCACTCGACCGGCTTTTCCGGAAAATACAATCTTTACGCCGCCCATAGGGCGTTTTTGGTCTGTACCGACTGCCTATTGGGGGCAGCCGTGTCGTGGCCAAAAAACATTCCTCTAAACGCCGCGTAAAGATACAATTTAAGGCAGGAACAATACTTTTTTTGATATCGTCTTGTCTGCCAGTTGCAGGCTAATCAGATACATGCCGGCCGGACCGGCGGATCGCTCCATTTGCCATTGGTGTACACCGGGGTCACAGACCTGGCGGTGGGTACGGATAATTCGCCCCCAGGGGTCCCGCACCTGGATCAAAGCCTCCCCTCCCTCTGGGGTGTTCCACTGTACGAGTACCTGGTCCTGTGCCGGATTCGGTGCCACTGATAAATCCATGGGTATCGGCAGCGGTCGTTTCAGGGTAAGTTCCAGCGGGTGTACCACCAGCGGGGAAGCAGCATCGGCGGGAATATAGTAAGCCTCTGGTACAAAGTCCCGGCTTGGTATCTGTAGTGCCTCCGATAAAAGCCCACTTTTTCGTACCCGAACCTGTAAGGTGAACAATCCAGATTCACCGGCTGGAATGGGCCGCCCATTCCAGCTAAATCGTAGGCGCGTATCGCCGTTTTCTGCCATCACCAGTTGATGCTCCTGCGTCAGCAGGTCGGAATGCAGGGATTCGAATGCCAATAAATCCGGGTTTAGCGCTAGCTCAAACTGAAAGCCCGCTACTGGAATATCGCTTTGGAGGGTAAAGGGAACTGACACTAGGGCGCCCTCTTCCACGAATCGATCAGCTCCCTGTACCAATACCGGCGGCACGGGAATAGCCGACCGATAGAGAAAAAATCCACGCGGGCCGAATACCGGCGAGCTTCCATTGATATCGCCCAGTTTTATGGCTATGAAATCCACGGTGTGCATCTCCGCTTCCATATTGGCAACGACTTTGGAATCTGGCACGGCCGTTTTCCAGGGGTTGGCGGGGTCTGGGAAGGTAAAGGAAGCATCTACAAACCGATATACCTTTCCGTGCGGAAAGCGGTCGCTGGCACTGAGAATCAGCTTGCGCAACAAAATCATATCCTGGGTGGTCAACGAACCGGATAAATTGACATCGGCTGCGAGCAGCTGGTACGGATCCGTCAGGGTGCGGGTGCCGAGGATATGCTGGGTCATCATCAGAAGGTCAAAGGTCGTCACCCCGCTCCGGGGGTCTTCCTCATTTTTGTACGGGCGGAGGGTATAGGATTTTTTTTCCTGTAACAGCGGAAAGCGATACATCCCCAGGCTGTCGCTGACGGTTGCGGATATTCCATCTCCTCCCAGCTCAATCCGCGCACTGGGCAGGGGCGCTCTGAATGCATTGTACACCGCTCCCTCCAGCGGAAAGCCTTTTGGTATCGTGTCGCAGGTAGTACGTGTATCTGATACATGGACATAAGTGGTACAATAGCCGCTGTTTGGACCTCCTTTGGAGCCATTGGGCTGCTCTGCCCAGGGGTTATGGGCAGCATCCCAGGCGCGTACCTCAACCGGCAAGTAGCCGATATCTTTACAGGTGAGCAGCAGGGATTGGCGGGTAGAATCTGCCACCTCACCGACGCGGTTGATCGAATAGCGCACGGGGAAGGAGCAGTCTTCCAGGGCGCTTTGCAGCAAATCACCCACCCGGACCAAAGCGGCCGCCGGATCAGGGAATCCATCGGCATCCAGGTCCTCCCCCGGAGGTACAGGGTTCAGCTCAGTAGTAAGCCCATTGTGGCAAATAGGTACCGGTGCCCCACAATCGACGACATTTACGCGCACCTGGGTGGCCGATTGGTTGCCACATCCGTCGCGTACCGTTATTTCAATCAGGTAGGTACCCACGGGAACCAGCCCAGCGATAAGGTATTTGGGAAAACGTCCGTACCGCTCCCAAGTCAGCTCTTCGGCGGTGTAGTACTCTGTAATTTCTTCCAGTACTTTTGTTTCCACCTCGACATCCTTGCTGCATACCTCACCCACCCCGACGGAAAGATAGATTTCTGCAGAACAATCAAACTGGTTGGAGCATACGGTGACTTCTTTTTCAGTATAAATCTTGGGGGGGATGTTGTCGAAATATTTTATTACCTGGGTGTATTTCCAATAGCCGGTGGATTGCAGCGCGGGCGATTGGGAGCTACTTGTCCAGTATCCGACCGGGTTGGTGCTCCCATCGCAGGCCATCCCTTTTACGCCGGCTGCTGGCAGGTGGTCGGAAGGTTGGTCATTGGCATCGAGAAAGACCTGTCCGTTCGGTTGCACGACAACCCACACATCGCGGTCGCCGGGCACCCCGTTGCAGTCTGCATCTCTGGGAATGACAACAGGGGCGCTGTGCCCGTCGTACTCGCACCAGTTGATAATTTCGTAGGTGCGCAGTACCTTATAACATTCTTCGCCCCCCGATTCGTAGCGTTTGTCGCTTACCTGAACAGCCAGCACGTTGCAGCCGTGCTCCTGCATCGCTACAGAATCCGGTAGGGCATCTCCACAGTAGTCTTCAAAATCTTTTGGAAAACGAATGCCGTAGCTGCGTGCCGGAGCGATGGTGATGGTCTGGGTGCGAATACCCGTACTGCGGTTGCCCGCGCGATCCACTGCCTGGAAGCGACGGGTGATTGTTCCCGTCTCACAATCGTCCAGCACGACAAGTGGCGTCAGCTCCTCGAAGGCCGCCGCGCAGTTATCAAATACGGAGGGGATGCCAAAAATCCTGGCTAAGGAAGAGCTATCCTGTGGGTTAAACCCTTCCGGTAAGTGCAGGCAGTCGATGGTTGTATCACTGGGAGGCGTACAGGAAGGGGCTATTTTATCGTGGATGCGCACCGTAGTCCAGGAGGTGTTTGTGTTGCCTGCCGCATCGGTAGCGCGCAGTTCGACCTCTACCGGCTGACCAATATCACAGCAGGAAAAAAGAACCGTCGAATCCCAGGGGCTGACGCCAGGCAACTGGGAAGCACACGCAGCGGCGGCTGTACTTATTTTGCGTCGAATGGACAGGGAGGCCAGTTGGCAGTTATCTTTACTTCCACCATTGACATCTCCTATACGGATGGTTGCCGTACCAACGGAATTGAGCGATACAATCAGTCCGCTGCGGCAAATAGCAATCGGGCTGATACCATCTTCCACTACCAGTCGCGCCGCAATGCGCGTTTCGTTGTGGCAGGCATCTTCCACCCGGTACCATACCCGAAATCCACCCAACGGCAGACCCGATACGATGCGGGAAGTAGCTCCAAAAGATGAAACGGTAATCAACAAGGAGTCTGTCCCCGGTGGGAGAATACCAAACGGATTCGAGGTGGGGGGGAAGCTATCTTGCCAGATTTCTGCAGACCATTGCGTCGAGGAGCAGGCGTCCTGTATCTGCGGAGCCGGAATCTCCAGTACCCCCTGACAGTTGAACGGCCCCGTTGAAATGCGGAGGCTTTCCTTACCTGGTATAAGCTCAACCACAGGAGGGGCCAAATCGCCTATGCGGATAATCTGGGTATCCAGGCGTTCGGTACGACGGCACCAGTCGATGATTCGCCAGGTTCTGGCTATGCGCACCTGGTTGGTACAGACCGAATCCCGGCGGTCGGTATAATCAGCCGAAAACCCACATGCCCCACCAGGGGTGAGCCAGACCGTATCTCCTGAAGGACCTATCAAAAACGGATAGCCGGAGACGGAAGGAGCTATATTCCCTTTTACATCCTTCGAGTAGGGTATTTTCCAGGCACAGCTCGTATCAAGATCGAAGGCGCCCGCCGGATGAATATCGGAGAGCGCCGGACGTACGGCGGTGATGGTCTGAAACGTATCGGCCGTATTGCCAAAAAAATCACTGGCATGAAAAAAACGCTGGATAATTAGTGTATCACATTGATTATCATAGACGATGCGGTCGTGGAAGGTAGTCAGAGGCTCGGTTCGGGACGAACAATTGTCGGTAACCAGGGCTGTGTCGGTGAGGGAAATACTAGCAGGCTGATTGACCAGCCACCGAGCGGCATCGCAATAAAGGGAGAGCACCCTGTCGGAAGGAGGAATAATGCGAGGCGCGCGCCGGTCGGCAGCCGTCACTTTTCCCTCACACTGGATAAAATCGGTACACGCTGCGGAGTTTTGCAGAAATACGACATAGCGGAAGGTGCCCGCCCCATCGATTATAGCCCCATTGCCGGGGTTGTTGTCGTACACGACAATGCCAAAATCCGATGGCTGCACACACGCGCTGAACTGGCCAAAGAGTACCTCGGTGAGTTCCAGCGTATCCCGGCAGCTATCGCCCAGCACCACCGAGATAGCACCAGGGCAGGCAAACACTTCTACAGACGAAGTATGGGGGCTCATCGGAGGCAGGGCATCGGCAAACCATCGGGCTAATCCGATGAATGCCACGAATGGAATCAGCGTAGTAAGCTTGTTCATGAAATCGGCTCATTAAGTTTTTGGGATAGTGGGGTTTGTTAGACAAAGTAACGGGATTTTCCAATCAGAAAACAGTGCCGGTGTTATTTTATAGTCTGGCCGATAGCCGCAGAAACAGGTAATCATCCAAGACCGGGCAAGGGGTGGAAGGTGTTTTTTTTATACCCCTTGCTATCCGGGATTTTTTCGCTCGGGCATACGGCGGGTGACCGTTCGTTTTAACATGAAAAACACATCTACGCCATTTGATGTAAAGTGCAGAAAATAAATGCGTTTCATTTTGCGAAAAATCATTTTTTTTGCCCGTAAAAGGATGTAAAACTTTAATTTCGGGTTACCCGTTAAAATATTTTGGACTAACTTTCAGAGATATATAGAAAACTACAAAACAGTCTTAATGGCCAAAATAGGAATAATTGAAGATAACCTCACGTTGGCATCCCGGCTCGCCGAGTTATTACAAACCCGGCTGAATCTGGAAGTTTGCCTTTCGAGTCCGGAGGTAGAAGCACTTTTTGACCCAGCGCTTCAGGCACTCCCACCGGATATCATTCTGCTCGACCTGAATTTGAATGGCAAAAGTAGCCTGCCTGAGCTTCCGAGGATCAAAGCGACGTTTCCCAACTCGAAAGTCATCATTACTACCTCGCACACCAATCCGGAATTTCTCATGGAAGCAATAGCACTTGGAGCAGATTCCTACTACATCAAAGGGAGTGATTTGAATCAACTGCTGCAGGTGGTAGATATCGCCATCAAGGGAGGAACCTTCCTGGATCCGGCAGCAGCACCCGTGTTGCTGGACTTTGTGCGCAACCACCGAATCACCAACCAGTCGGCAGGGAAAGATACCCCTGAACAACAGTGGAGGACCAACGGCATGTTCGTTCCCAGGGAAATACAAATCATTGAAGGCTTGCTGGAGGATATGCCATACAAGGAAATCGCCGCCAAAAATAATATAGGCCTCAATACCGTCCGCCACTATGTGAAGTCCGTTTACCGCAAACTTCAAATCAGCCGACGTGCCGATCTGCGCCGCCTGCTGGGGGATTGATTCCCCCCGATGCCTCCCGGCAGTTATCAGTCCATTATCCACATACTTGAATACCCATTCGAGGTAGTGCAACTAGCGGAGGGAACCGGCTCGCTTTTACCTTTTTCAGCCTACCCGCTATTTAATCTGTAAGGCGAACCTGCGGGACAGGTATTTTTTCGTGCCTCCGGCTGCGGGGGGCATTACGGTGCGGTTTTTTGGAGCCCATAACCATCGGGCTATAAAATATGCGCCAGAATGCACTGTGTTTTCGCCCCCTGGTAGTTCTTTGTGCCTCCGGCTGCGGGATATTGATATAATCCCCGCTGGAGATTGCCCAGCACCGAGCTAAGTACTTTTTACTTTTTAAAGTTTTTAAACCAAATAAAATTTGTGTTATATTGGCAACCCTATACACATAGCGTACCAATGCCTGTTCCCTACTTATCACGCCGTATATATCTGACCTTTTACCTGCTTTGGTGGGGGTTACTGGCTATGGGACAGCCGGAAAGTACGGATTTGGGGGCGCTACGGACGGCGTTGGGAAAACATACGGCATCGGACTCTGCCAAAGTCACCATGCTCATTAAATACAGCACCGCCCTGCTGAATGTGTCGGTGGACTCGGCGCAGGTGTATGCCGACCAAGCAAAGGAAATTGGGCAAAAGCTGGGCAATCCGGTGCTTGACTACTCGCTGCTCATGATTGAAGGCGTGATTCATTCCTATAAAGGGCAGGAAAACCTTGGGCTCAACGACTTCCTGGATGCCCTGGAAATTACCAGGCGGTACAGCAGTGCCGTGTGGAAACAACGCCGTTTCTCTGCCCTCACTAATATCGGTGGGATTTACTACAATCGGGCTGATTACGACAAATCCAATACCTTCCTCAAGCAGGCTGCTTCGTTGTACACCAGCTATCAGATCCCGGAATTAGGCAATTGCTACCGAGGAATCGCCATGAATTTTTTGGAAAAACAACAACTCGATTCTGCCCGGCACTACGCTACCCAGGCATTAGGGGTGTACCGTTTGTTTAACCAGGAGCTATCCCAAAATCAAACCCGCGTTTTTATTGCTGAAATAGACCGCAATACCGGGAAGGCGCAACAAGCCTATGAAACCTGCACATCCTTGCTCCCCTATTTTCAGCAGCAAAACCTCCCCCTTCCGTTAGCTGAACTACACAACACCCTTGGGTTTGCGGCGATGGCTATCAACCGGAAATCAGAAGCCTTGAAAAGCTTTCAACAAAGCTTTCAGCTAGCCAGTCAAATAGGCAGCAGCTCCTTGGAGCGCGCAGCCAGCTATAACCTCCATTATTTTTTCGATCAACACCACCAGACCGACAGCGCCTATTACTACTATAAACTGTTTACCGCGCTGGACCAAAAGCTCTGGAATGAAGAGAAAAATCGCGCTATCGCCAACACGGAAGGATTTTATCAGGCGAAAATCAAAGAGCAACAAAACCAGCTCCTGCTGCGCGAAAACAAAGATATCCAGTTACAGAAATCTATCTACTTCCTGATGCTGCTCGGCATGACCCTCGGCCTGATTGGCGTGTCTGTTTTCCTGGCCACCATTCGCAAGCGCAACAATTTCATAGAAGCACAAAACCGCACACTCGCCAACCTCCACGAGGAAGTCAAGACCGCCCTGGAAGAAACCAATCGCCTGGCACAGGAAAAACGACACCTTATCAGCTTGCTCACCCACGACCTCCGCGCTCCGCTCGAGATTATTCAGCTCAATGGGATGCTCCTCGAAGGCAGGCTACAGCCCGTGGTACACCCGGAGTTGGAGGAAATAAAGGAAAATGCCCGGCTCATCCACGAGTTTAGCCTCCGCATCATGGCCGCTCAAAACATCGAAACCCTCGATATCCCTATCTACCTCAACTCCGTCAATTTCGACCATATCGCCCTCTATACCATCAAGCGCTTTCAGTCGCTGGCCAAGCAAAAAGGAATCCATATCGAGTGGAATCCATGCCAACGACCTCCTACTGCGTATGCGGATACCTTCTTCCTCCGGGAATGCCTCGCCAACCTCGTCTCCAATGCTATCCGGCACACCCCAGAACACGGGAGTATTACCCTGTTCTGCCACCAGGAAGCAGCGTACGCCGTTTTTTCAGTAAAAGATGAAGGCCCGGGAAACCCCCGCTTTACCGGAACAGATAACCCATTTATCCAACCCTGCCACTCCACATCCGGTATCGGATACGGCCTCTACCTCACCCAACGCTGTATCCAGCTCATGGGTGGTAAAATCCGCGCATCCAATCCATCCGAAGGCGGTGCCCTACTCGAGATTTTCCTGCCTACCCAACGCCGTTAAGCGCACCGACCTACGCTCGATTTATTCCGTATTTCAGAAAAATTTTCGCTGCTCCGCTATTTATCTGCGGAGTACCCGATGGTACGCACCCGTTTACAAGGGCAGCAAAGATGGAGGTGGGATGAAAAAAAATTCCACCGGACTCTAACTACGAAACTTTTCGTATATATTTGCTACGAACCTTTTCGTACATAGATTACTCTTTACACCATTAGATTCTTTTGAACCATGGCGCAATTACCAACCCAACCCGCACCGACTGAATCTGAGCTGGAGATTCTGCAGGTGCTTTGGCAAAAAGGCCCTGCTACGGTACGACAAATCAACGCCGAATTGAATAACCGGCGGGAAGTAGGGTACACCACTACCCTTAAGCTTTTGCAGATAATGGCCGAAAAAAAGCTGGTATTTCGGGATACCTCCGATCGGGTGCACATTTACGAGGCAGCGGTAGAGGAGAGTACGACCCAGCAACACCTGCTCAAACGATTTGTGGACACTCTATTTCGGGGTTCTGCCTCCCACTTAGTTATGCAGGCACTCGGCAACCACCATGCCTCCTCCGAAGAGCTAGACCAAATCAAGTTGCTCATTGAAGCGATTGAAAATAAAAAATAACGAGGTATGCTGCTATTTTCCATGCTGCCCGATGCGCATTCGCTGCTGCCCCCCTCGCTCCTTCACGCGCTGGGATGGACGCTAATTCACACCCTTTGGCAAGGTGCCGCTATTGCGCTGCTGCTCGCCCTGCTCCTGCCCTCGCTCCAACGATACCCTGCCCATATCCGCTACTTAGCCGCCGTATGGGCACAAATGCTGATTTTTGCAGGCGCGGCGCTCACTTTTATGTGGCTATTTTTGCCGATAGACGGGTCGGCTTCCGCGTTCACACCCCATTTTTGGCATGATACCGTTTTTCAAATAGGTATTGCGGCACCCAATACCGAACACCCCGGTTCTTTGATAGCGCGGGGGCGCTTATTTTTAGATCGGCATATTCAACTGGTGCCTACCGCCTGGTTTTTTGGTGTGCTATTATTTGCACTCCGACTGGCTGGTGCCTGGAGTTACACCCGTTATATGCGCGTCCATCAGGTATTCTCCGTGCCGCTGGCATGGGAAACCCGCTTTAAGCAACTGGTCCAATCTATGGCAATCCGCCCGGCGGTAATACTGATGGAATCGGCCATGGCGCACACCCCTATGGTGATCGGTCATATCAAGCCCATCGTACTGCTGCCTGTCGGCATGCTTACCAGCCTGCCTCCTATGCAGGTAGAAGCATTGATAGTACACGAACTAGCGCATATTTACCGCAAAGATTACCTGGTGAATAGTTGGCTTAGCATCCATGAAATCCTCTTTTTTTTCCATCCCGCTACCTGGTGGATACGCACCATAGTGCATCGCGAACGCGAGTACTGCTGTGATGAAATGGCCGTAGCTATATGCGGCAACTCGCTGGAATACGCCAAAGCCTTGTCGGCGCTGCCCACCCTATACCCCGCCAAACAGCCCATGCTCGCCATGGCAGCGACCGGAAAATCGGGCGAGCTACTTAGCCGAATAAAACGCATATTACTGGAACAACCATCAAACCAACACGATCTTATGGAAAAAATTATCGCCACTGCCCTTATCGTGGGTGCTGCCTCCTTGCTTTCCATGCAAGCCGATGCGGCAGAATCTTCGGTTGCCGCTACCCCTATGGCACGCGTGCAGGTATCCGTTGCCCTGCCATCAGACACGATTCCAGCCGGAAACATTACAGTACGGCAGGAAAAAGAAGGAAAATCCATTGAAGTTCGAACCCAAAACGGAAAAATCATTTCTCTCCAGATGGACGGACGCGACATCCCCGCCGAAGATTTCCATTTATACGAAGCGGAGACGGCAGAATTACTGAAAAAATTACCGCCTGTACCACCAGTACCACCACGTCCGGCACTGCCTCCGGCGCCACCTGCTCCAGGCCAACGGTTTTTCCTCTTCGAGGAAGACACCGATAGGCCCCATAAGGAACGACACCTCTTCATAGAAGGCGACTCCCTTTTTATGGATGGCCGTTTCCGGTTTGACCGATCGGAAGATTTATTCGAAGAAGAAATCATGCCCGAAGAAATGGCGCGCAGGATGGAAGAAATGGCGCGTCGGATGGAAGAACAAGGCGGTAGAATCCGCTTTCATTTCGATGGCGGCACAGACATAGACCTGGATGATGCCATTGAACAAGGAGTGCGGGAAGGCTTGCGCGGCCTCCGCGAAGGATTGCGCGGCCTTCGGGATGGCATGAATGGGCTGAATCTCAATTTTGAATGGGAAGAACAAGACGACGCCCCTTCGTTCGATTTTAGGTGGGAAGGAAAAGACCCCGGTGCCCGGAATACGCCCTTCCCTCCCGATGCGGAGCAGCTGGGTATTTTTCCCGGACCACGTAATCGCCGCCTCAGCCCACAGCAACAAATCGAACGCGCCCTCCTGCGCGATGCCCTCATCGACAAACGAGGCACCTACAAGTTTGAACTCAGCGATCGCGTCTTGAAAATAAACGGTGACAAAATGCCGGAGCCACTGCGAAAAAAGTATCAGCGGCTATATGAAGAAGCGTCTGGCTTCCAGTGGGAATCCAAAAATCGGGTGATTATTCACAAAGCTCCCGGGGAATAAGCCACTGGGATGTGCGATGAGCGAAGGCTTGTCGCACATCCAGGCTCTGTTGGAGTGCATGAGGCATTTGCAGCCTCGACGCTATACCTGTACGACAGGAGGAGGAACCCGCAGTTCCGCTGCGGTTGGAAGATAGCAGGCTAACATCAGACAAATAACGAATACCAGAAAGGCCAGTACTAAATCCATCTGTACGACTTCGAAAGCTGTTTTTTTGGGGCGGTTCATGTTCATAGGATTGGTTTTTGGATTCAAAAGCTTTCTCGCTGTGTGCCAAAAAACCCACAACAATATGCATTCAATCCCAAATTGTATATAAACCACTAAGGAAGCAAGCTACGCACATCATTTTTCCCTTTTTTAACGCTGAATCCACAATTTGCGCCATACAATGGCCACATCTTTTACAAATCGAACAAAATAGACACCGGTGGGCAGGTCGTGTAGGGCAATGACAGGTACAGCTGAAGATATACTCCGCACCCATTGCCCGTTCGCCGTGAATACAGAGGCGAAATCCCAACCTTCCCCCTCTATCCGAACCGTCTGCCAGGCGGGGTTAGGCACGAGCAGTAGCGAGTCTGCCCAACTGGGTGCTTGCGCGGCAACGGCGGTTGGCCTATCCGCGCCCCAATGCAACAAAAAGGCATCAAAACCTCCTGCCGTGGGCGAGAGACCCGGCAAGCTGGAGGATGCCCCCTGATATGTTCCGCCGAGCAGCCAGGATCCATCCGGAAGTGGCTGCAGGGCACCAGGCAGTAAGCCTTTATCTGCGGGGAGGTGCACCAGACCAGGTGCCTGCCCGCTCGTATCGAGAAAAGCCATAAATCCATGGAATACCGAACCCGCCTGCAGTACCGTTCCGGCCCACTCCAGCGTACCTTGGAATATCCCTGTCACCACCAGGTTGCCCTGGTACTGTTTTAGATGCAACGCCTCTTGTACCCCATTGCCCGGAAATGTAAAAGCCTGGCGCGGGAAACCATCCTTATCGTACTTCAGTAGAAACCCATCGGCGTTGCCGTCTCGGCTCTGGATAGACCATCCGTCGGCGAGTTGCATGACCCCAACCAATTTGCCACAGAGGTACACATTTCCTTCCGCGTCGGACGTCATATCTTGTACTTCATCGTCGTACACCCCCCCTGCTTTGCGCACCCAGCGCAGCGTTCCCTCCTCCGAAAACGCGGTCAAAAACATATCCCAATCGCGGGTATTGGCTTGCAACATCGTATCCCCTACTTCCAGCCGATGGTTGTATTTGCCGGCAATCACCAGATGCTTATTTGTGTGGACTAGTGCCATGGCCCGCACGTCCCCTGCGCCCCCTATCGTTTTTCCCCAGTCGAGGCGGCCCTCACTATCCAGTTTCAGGAGAAAAGCGGAGGAATTGCCCTCGGCATACCACACCATCGAATCAAATCGCAAGCTATCACTGAAATAACCGGTCACATATATACTACTGTCGCCCCCCCAGACAATATCCCGAACCACTTTTATACTACCTCCCTCTATGTGCCGCGCCCATAACAGCGTTGCCTCCTGAGACCACCTCGACACAAACAAGGCCTTTGCGTTGGCCCCACTTTCCAGGCGATGCCCTCCCTCAAAAACCAGTTCCTGCCAAAACTCTCCGGCGGCCAACACCCCCCCATCGGGCAGTTCAGCCAGTCCGGACAATACATCACTACCCGGACCACCCAAGGAAAACCCCTCCCCAAAACCCGTATCGGGCGTAAAGCGTACCAGGAAAATATCCTCTTCGCCCCTCGAAAGCAGTTCGCGCCCGTTCCAGCGCACCCTGCCTGTAAAACTACCCCCCGCGAGCATACCATCGGGTCCCAACGCCACCAGCGCTTCCAGCGACTCCTGCCCCGAATCCCCCCAGCGAAAGCCCGACAGCCAGCGCTGTGCGGATAAGGACGAGGCTATCCCCCCGGCAAATACCAAACAAAGTGCAATAGGCTTTAAAAGCATTCGTTACCTTTGAAAAAATGTTAAAATGATGCGAAGGGCTTACTCCCTGGCCGTTTACTGCCTCCTGGCCGCCCTCTTGAGTGGCACCTTTTTATCCTGCGGTTCTGATAAAAAGAACCCGTCCGATAGCTCCCTGGTTGCAAGTGGAGACCCAGTTATTGATGGCCTCACACAAAAAATAAGCCAGGATCCGGACAACCCATCCCTCTACTTCGACCGAGGCAAGCGCTACTACGACACAGAAGGGTATGACGAAGCTATCCAGGATTTGCAGCAAGCACTGCGCTACGACTCCACCAATGTTGCGTACCTGCACCTGCTATCCGATATATATCTGGATTATTTTCGATCCCGCGAAGCCCTGCAAACCCTCCAAAAAGCGGCTGACCTATATCCACAACGAATTCCAACATTGCTGAAGCTCAGCGAATTCCAGCTCATCCTAAAACAGTACGATGCCTCGCTGAAAACCATCGACCAAATACTCCGGCAAGACCCGCAAAACGCAGAGGGCTACTTTATGATGGGCATGAATTTTAAAGAATCCGGTGATACCGCACGGGCTATAAACGCCTTCCAGTCAGCGGTGGAAAATGACCCGGAACTCCTCGATGGATGGATACACCTCGGCCAACTTCAGGCCAGTCTGGGCAACAAAATTGCCCTCCGGTATTTCGACAGCGCGCTGGAAGTCGCCCCCAACTCCTTAACCGCACTACACGCCAAAGCCTTCTACCTGCAGTCCCAAAATAAATTGCCCGAAGCACTCCGCCTATTCCGAAAAATGGGTCAGATAGACCCCCAAAATGCCGATGCCCACTACAACGCCGGTTTACTCTGCCTCGACCTCGATTCGATTCCACAGGCTTACCAAGCCTTCCATGTAGCCGTTCAGGTGGATCCAGTGCACGTACGCGCCTACTTCTATCGCGGCTACGCAGCGGAGCTACTCGGCAAGCGGAAGCAAGCGGAATCGGACTTCCAGCAGGCACTGCGCCTTTCACCCGATTATCAGAATGCCCGGGAAGCGCTCGAACAGCTTCAAAAATCCGAAAAAAAATAGCGCACGCCACCCGCTTCCTGCAACGTCTTGCCTTTTCTCCTGTCTATATAGACAAACGATAGCTACACACGTTGAACGAAGCACCTATTCACCGCGATCTCGTCACCGCCTGCCAGCGCCAGCAGCCACAGGCACAGTCGGAGTTGTACCAGCGCTATGCGAAAGCGATGTACAATATCTGCCTGCGCATGCTCCGCGACCCACTGGATGCTGAAGATGCCCTTCAAAATGCCTTTGTCGAGGTATTCCGGCATCTGCATACTTTCCGTTTCGACTGCCCGGTTGGTGCCTGGATAAAGCGTATCGTGGTCAATACCTGTATTAATACGCTCAAAAAAAAGCGCGTCCGATTCGAGCCATACGAAGACCACCATGCAGATATCCCCGAACCAGAGCTTTCCGAGCCGCATACGCTGCCCGTCGAAACAGTCAAACAGGCATTATACGACCTGCCGGATGGTTATCGCATCGTCTTTTCTCTATACGCGCTGGAAGGCTACGACCATCAGGAAATAGCGGATATACTCCACATCAGTGAAGCTACCTCTAAATCCCAATACAGCCGCGCCCGCCGCAAGCTGAAAGAAATAATACATTCCCGAACTACCACCGCAAATACTGCGCCATGAAACCACAGGACTCCCTCGAACAATTCATCCAAACCCACCGCGAGGCATTCGACGACCACCTGCCGCCACCCAACCTGTGGCCGGGTATCCAAGCACAACTCACCCCTCCCGGCAGACGGCGGCAACGCATGATCCGCCTGCTACAAACAAGCGCTGCCGCCGTTTTTTTACTCCTCCTTGGCACCGCAATCGGCTATCGGCTGATTCCTCCATCGCCTCCCATTTCACAAGCCGCACAAACGGAATGGCAGGAAACAGAGCAATACTACCAACTCCGCATTGAAAAAAAATTGGCCCTGCTCACCACGCATTCCACGGATGCTACCGTGCTACACGACCTGCAACACCTGGACAGCACCATCGAAGAGCTAAAACACAGTCTACCATCGGCCCCAGCATCCCGCCAACCTCAAATAATGGCGGAACTCATCCAAAGCTATCAAACAAAAATTGACATACTCGAACTGGTCATGAGCCGCACCCGCCCCTCAGATACCAGCCGTAAAAATTTCGACCATCATGAAACCAGCCTTTAAGCTTTTTGCGCTACTTAGCCTTTTTATCCTTCCCGGATTTACCCACGCTGCGCAGGCCGCAGAACGGGAGACCTTTACCAAAACTATACTGAAAGAGTTTTCTATTCCCGCCGATGGCACCACCTACCTGAATACGCGATACGGCAAAACCGAGGTAAAAACCTGGGACAAAAATAAGGTAAAAATAACCGTGCACATCGAAGTCAAAGCCAGCTCCAAATCATCCGCTGACGATGTATTCGAACGTATTCAGATCCAGTTTTCAAACGGGTCGGATTATGTGAAAGCCACTACCAGTATTCAATCCGGCAACTCCTGGCAGTCTTGGTTCGGTTATAATAAAACCGACTATTCGATCAACTATGAAGTCTATATGCCAGAGACAAACCGCCTTGATTTAGCCCATCGCTATGGCGATGCTTATATTGGTTCCATGACAGGCAAAGCGGTGCTCGATATCAAGTACGGCAATCTGAAAGCCGAAAAAATAGGCGACCAGTCCTCGCTCCTTTTTGGATACAGTAAAGGCTATATTGCGCATGCCCGCAACCTGAGTACCGAAATCAGCTACTCCGAACTCCGTATTGAGGAAGCTGCACAGGTCCGTTGCACCAGCAAATACACCAAGCTACATATTGAAAAAGCCCGCGATGTCGATGCTGTTTCAAAATACGATACCTATACCCTGGGCAGCATCCAATCCTTGCGCAATACCGGCAGCTACGATAACTTCCGCATTGAGTCGGTTCAATCGGTACAAATGAATACCAGCTACACCCAGGTGCAGGTAGAAAAAATCAATGGCGCCTTGGAATTTATCGCTAAATACAGCGGGCTGGAGGCAAAGCTGGGCTCCGACTTCAGCCGAGTCCAAATAGAGAGCAGTTATTCCGATGCCCGCCTCGGGATTCCGTCGAATACCTCCTATACGTTGGATGCACAAGCAGATTATACCAGTATCTCGTACCCCGACAACCTACAGGTTAGCTATGACGTGAAAAATAATACGACCCACACGATTCGCGGCAAGTATGGAAATGCGCCCGACAAACGCATCAAGCTGTCGATGAGGTACGGTGGAGGAACTCGACTATATACCTATTGAGAAAAGGCACCGCGTACAGCCATCCCTTGCTTTGCGTTGGCGGCGAAAAAGAGCCCCTGTTATCCGTTTGGTTGCGTGGATCCTGCCAAACGGATAATTTTTTGGGGGAAATAGAAGGCAAAAAAAAGAGCATCCACGCAGGATGCTCCGATATTCCCTAAAATCACCCGAATTATAGCTCTTACTACGACCAAGTTTGTAAATCCCTGGCGTCGTATGAATAGCTCAAAGGAACGGAGACTTATATCCTATTTTGATGACATAAATCAGACAATTGTCTGATTTATGTCAATACACTGTCTATGGAGCAGATTAGGAAACGGCTGTTTCGAGCAGGGTTATCTGCATCGTGGCCACGTCCAGCTCGGCATTAATTCCGAATGGGAGGGTACACTGGTTGGAGATATGGCCAAACGTTAGTCCATATACACCTGGCTTTTGCAGGTCGGAGAGGCGGTCGAGGACCGTTTCGGCGAGCGATAGGGACTCATCGCCTGGCTCTGGGATGCAGCCGGCAAAAATGCCCAGTCCGAAGCCGGCGGCTTTGTCTAGTTGGGCTGACTGGCGCAATTGGGTGAGCATACGATCTACCCGGTATGGTTTTTCGTCGATATCCTCCATAAACACCAGCTTGTCGGTTGCGTCGAGCTGAAATTCCGTACCGGCCATAGCTGCCAGCAAGGAGAGATTACCGCCGAAAAGGGGGCCTCTGGCTTTGCCCTGGTTGATCACCAGTGGCTGGTAGAGTTCCGGGTTTTTGACCGTTCCGTGATTTTCGATTGGGTTGATGACATACGGGGCGCGTCCTTCCATCAATACGGCGCGCACATGGCGGGCGGTGTATTCCGTGAAATCGGAGCCGGCTACCGGTCCGTGGAAGGTGACCAGCCCGGTGCGCTGATGGATAGCCAGGTGCAATGCGGTGATATCGCTGTACCCGATCAACACCTTGGGGTTTGCCCGGATGAGGTCGTATTGGATAGCCGGAAGGAGCCGGGTACAGCCATAGCCACCCCGTGCGCACCACACGGCGCGGATATCCGGATTTTCAAACATTTGGTGTATATCGTCGAGCCGTTGCTGATCTGTGCCGGCGACATACCCGTTTTTGGCGCGGATATTTTTGCCGAGAACCACCTCAAAACCAAGCGAACGAATATTGGCGATGGCTTTTTCCAGGGTGCGGTCGGGGATAAAGCTACCTGGTGTAATCAGGCCAATTTTATCGCCTGCCCTGAGCCGCGCTGGCTTGATGAGCGCAGGAGCCGGACCGGAAATCTCCGAAGGAGCTGAACAAACAGTACCCAGGGCGGGCAACAGGGCACCCATAC
>Ga0172373_10000979_pt1 | contig 46535 bp, 44 predicted proteins | sample Lak10m_2_FD_114546 | JGI IMG/M metagenome (GOLD analysis project Ga0172373, IMG submission 114546) | Freshwater microbial communities from Kabuno Bay, South-Kivu, Congo - kab_092012_10m | ecosystem: Environmental > Aquatic > Freshwater > Lake | place: Democratic Republic of the Congo... | reverse complement strand
GCTTCAGCCGCCATTGCGACCTCTAAATTGTCAGGCGCTGTCACCTCTATCTCTGGCCATGGTTTGGGTTCTTTGGCCACATTGAGCACTGTGGGCTCTACCGAAATCACCGATGGTTCTATCGCCAACGCTGATATCAATGCTTCAGCTGCTATTGCCACTTCAAAATTATCTGGCTCAGTCTTTAGTATTTCAAGCAACGGCTTGGGGACTTTAGCCGGTTTAAGCTCAGTGTCTTCAGCTAACATTGGGGCCTCTGAAATCAAATCAGCTCACATTTTAGACGGCACTATTTTAAATGCCGATATCAACAGCTCTGCTGCTATCGCCACCTCTAAACTATCAGGCGCTGTAACCTCTATCTCTGGCCACGGCTTAGGCTCATTGGCCACATTAAGTGCTATAGGTTCTACTGAAATTACAGATGGTTCGATTTTGAATGCCGATATCAACAGTTCTGCGGCCATCGCCACCTCTAAATTGTCAGGTGCTGTCACCTCTATCTCTGGCCATGGCTTAGGCTCATTGGCCACATTAAGCACTGTAGGCTCTACTGAAATTACTGACGGCTCTGTCGCCAGTGCAGACATTGGGGCCAGCCAAATTAAATCAGCTCACATTTTAGATGGTTCAATCCTGAATGCCGACATTAACAGTTCAGCCGCTATTGCCACCTCTAAACTATCAGGCGCTGTCACCTCTATCTCTGGCCATGGCTTAGGCTCATTGGCTACATTAAGCGCCGTAGGCTCTACCGAAATTACTGACGGCTCAGTCGCCAGTGCAGACATCGGCGTCAGCCAAATCAAATCAGCCCACATTTTAGATGGTTCGATTCTTAACGCCGACATCAACAGTTCTGCCGCCATTGCTACCTCTAAATTATCAGGCTCAGTACTCAGTATCTCAGGCCATGGTTTACAAAAATATGCCACCCAAAACGTAGTCAGCGACTTACAAGGAAAAGCTGTTGGAACACTAGTTCCTGCAACCGTGAATGAAACCTTATCTTGGGATGGATCAGCTTGGAATACATCCAGTGCAAACTACGTATATGCCTATGATTTAAACGACCAAAACTCTAACGCAACCGCAGGAACCTTTAAGGACATCACCGTAGGGACCAATGGATTTTTGGCCGGATGGACACATACAGGAGGAACGGCGGCTTTCACCTGCAAAAAACAAGGGGTTTACCTTGTTACTTACACTGCCGTCATTGGAAAAGGTTCAGGAACAGCCGGAGTTGCCACGGTTATTGGATTAAAAGGAACCACAGAAATTGCTGGAAGTGGTACAGTAACCAACGTATCCAATACAGCAGGTTTAGCCTCAGTAGCCTCTAAGAGCTTTATCGTAGCTATGAATGCAAACGATACACTAAAATTTCAGTTTGCTTGTGCTTCAAATAGTGGGGTGAAGTTAGACGCCTTACTGGGTGCAGGCACCACCACCAATAGGCCTGGTTTTTCAATCACTATACAACTACTCAAGTAACACTAACTATTTTGCCCACTTATTAAAGAAACAAACTATCGGGTTTGCCCATCGCCTTCGACAATGTATTTAAGGGGGATAACTACCCTAAATCAGCTAACCCCTTTACCCATACTGCTTCATGTAATAGGTAGGGAGTCTCTACCGGAGCAACTATGTAAATTGTAAATCTGCCTTACAATTTACATAGTTAAAATGTCAATAAACTATCGGGTTTGCCCGTCGCCTTCGACAATGTATTTAACGGTACTCAGTTCATTTAAGCCCATAGGGCCGCGCGCATGAAGTTTTTGGGTAGATATACCCAACTCGGCACCAAAACCGAATTCTGAGCCATCTACGAAGCGTGTGGAGGCATTTACCAACACAGCCGCAGCATCTACTTTGCGTTTAAACAATTCAATGTTGGCATAATCGTTAGAAAGTATCAGTTCAGAATGTTGAGTTCCAAACTGACGAATATGTGTAATGGCCTCGTTTACTCCTGATACCACCTTAACCGCTAAAATAAGGGCTAAATATTCTGTTTCCCAATCGCTTGGAGTAGCCTCTTTAACCTGAGGCAATATTGTTTTAGTTTTTGGGCAACCCCGCAATTCTACCCCAGCTTGAATCAAAACCTCAGCAATTTGAGGTAAAAACGGTTCAGCAACCGCCTCATGAATAAGCAATGTTTCAAGCGAATTACACACCGAGGGACGTTGCACTTTACCATTTAAAATAATGGCTATAGCTTTTTTTAAATCTGCCGTTTGATCTACAAATACATGACAATTACCGACACCCGTTTCAATAGTGGGCACTTTTGATTCTTTCACCACCCGTTGAATAAGGTCGGCCCCACCCCGAGGAATCATCACACTAAGATACTGTCGCATCGACACAAACTCGGTAACACTTTCACGTGAGGTATCTTCAAGCAACTGTATCCCCTCAGAATTCAAGCCCACTTGTTTTAAGGCTGACTCAAACACCGTTACAATAGCCCTATTCGATCGATACGCCGACGAACTCCCCCTCAAAACAATAGTGTTTCCCGACTTCAACGCCAAACCCACCACATCGGCCGTAACATTGGGTCTGGCTTCATAAATAATGCCCACAACACCCAATGGCACCCGTGTTTTTTTAATCACTATTCCATTGGGTCTCGTCCATCCTTCAATAATCTGACCGATTGGATCATTTAATCTTAAAATGGTTTCAAGCCCTTGTGCCATACTTTCTATACGTTCAGGAGTTAACAACAAGCGGTCTAACAACGCCTCCGAAATACCACTAGCCCTAGCGGCATCCATATCAGCCGTATTGGCCTCTAAAATAATCGTTTCATGCACTCTTAATTCTCGAATAAGGGCCAAAAGCGCCTTGTTTTTAAGTTCTGTAGAGGCAATCGCCCAATCGATAGAAGCTTCAAAAGCCAACTTACATTGCTGTTCTATGGTTTTCATAAAAACCCTCCTAAGCCAAGTTTATCCGGGTTCCAATGGGTTTTCCAGAAAAAATAGTACGCAACACTTCGTCGGTACGACCATTGGCTATAACCACTTCTATTCCCGATTCTGAAGCCCGCTTTGCAGCATTCAATTTTGAAGTCATACCCCCCCGACTTCTACCATTTTGGATGTCTTCTACACTGTCTAGCAGTGCCTGAGATACGCCTTTAAGTTCAGGAATCAGGACCGCTTCTTTATGGGTTTTAGGGTTATGAGTAAACACCCCATCAGTATCCGTTAACAACACCAACTGTTCCGCCTCTACCAACTGAGCCACGTAACATGACAATTCATCATTATCCCCAAATTTAGGCCCTATTTCATCAGTAGCTACACTGTCATTTTCATTAATCACAGGTACAACGCCATGCTTTAATAAATTAAAAATCGTATTTTGGGTATTTTTCCTCTTGATCGAATCTTCAATACAATCTTTGGTCAACAAAATTTGACCCACTCGAATCCCAAATTGGCCAAAAAATCTTCCGTATTCACTCATCAACAAAATTTGACCCACCGAAGCCGCCGCTTGTTTATCGGGAATGGTTTTAGGAAGGGTGTGCAACACCTCAGCCCCACAAGTAATGGCACCAGAAGTAACCACCAAAAATTGAAATTTGTTCTCATGATAGGCTGCCGCTAACTGCGTTACTAAATGCCTTAAATTATTTAAATCCAGACTGCCTTGCTCAGTGGTTAAGGTATTGGTTCCAATTTTAATCACTCGAATAGGAAGTTGAGAGGGACTCATGTTTTTAATCCTTCACTGATAGCCTCGATAAGTTGAGGGATTCCTGAACGGTTCACCGCTGAAATACTTAAACATTGAACCTGACGCTCATGAAAATACCGCTGAAAGCGCGCAGCTTCTTCGGGGGTCATTATATCAACCTTGTTTAAAACCACAATACAAGCTTTATTTTCAAACCCATAGGGGCTTCTTAACAACTCGTTTCTAACCGTTTCAAAATGCTTAAACGTAAGTTCAGGGCCCTCCATTTCGCAGGCCACCACATGCACCAACAAACGGGTTCTATCCACATGCCGTAAAAAATCTGAGCCTAGCCCAGCACCTTCAGACGCCCCTTCAATAAGACCCGGAATATCAGCCAACACAATTTCACGGTCTACAAATTTCAAAACCCCCAAGTTTGGAAACAAAGTGGTAAACGGATAATCGGCAATTTTAGGATTGGCCTGCGTTAAGGTTTTTAACAAGGTCGACTTACCGGCATTAGGCAAACCAATAAGCCCAACCTCAGCCAACATACGAAGTTCTAACACCAAATCAAGCGTCTCACCCGGCAAACCAGACTGCGAATACTGTGGCGCACGGTTAATAGAGGTTGCAAAGTGCTGATTGCCTTTGCCTCCCTTGCCGCCTTTAGCAATTACCACAGTGTCTTCAGAATGTTTTAAATCCGCCAACAACTCGTTATGGGTGTTAAACACCATGGTTCCACAAGGCACCTGAATCACCAGATCCTCGCCATTTAATCCAAACTGATTTTTTTTGCCACCCGGGGCCCCATTTGCGGCTTTGTACTGGCGTCTTAAGGTTAAATCCATTAAGGTTTGGAGGCTTTGTTTAGCCACCAAAACCACATCTCCACCCTTGCCTCCATCACCCCCATCCGGTCCACCCCTAGGCACGTATTTCTCACGCCTAAAGCTAGTATGCCCAGCTCCGCCATGGCCAGCTCTTACCTCAATTTTTACCTGATCTACAAATTTCATAATGCTCCCTAGAAACAAAAACGGGCTCCTTAAAAAAGAGCCCGCCATATTTTAAATAAAATGCTTAAAGCGAAAGCTTTAGGCTGCTTGAGTTACCGGGTAAACTGAAACCTTGTAGCGTTTCTTGTTCAAATGTTCAAAAGTAACAACACCTTCTTGCAAAGCAAAAATAGTAAAGTCGCGACCTAAACCTACATTGTTACCAGGGTGAAACTGGGTGCCTCGTTGGCGAAGAATAATGCTGCCGGCTTTGGCGATTTGACTTCCAAAAATTTTAACACCCAACCGTTTTGATTGACTGTCGCGTCCGTTTTTAGTACTTCCTTTACCCTTCTTATGTGCCATGTCTAACTCCTATTTTAAGGTAATCTGACCAAACTTTAATCGTGTTTGGTGCTGCTTGTGCCCACGTGTTCTTTTATAGCCCGTTTTTCGTTTAAATTTAAATACTATCACTTTGTCATCGCGGGTTTGTTCAAGTACGGTTGCCGTTACCTTAGCACCTTCAACATAAGGCTGACCTACTTTTAAATCTTTCCCATCAAATACCAACAACACCTTATCAAAGGTAAACGATGCTTTAGGTTCCAAAGGTTGATTTTTATCATCTTTTAATTTCTCAACATCTAAGATTAAACCTTCTTTAACTTCGTATTGTTTTCCACCAGTTTCAATAATCGCAAACATGTTTCTCTCTTCTCCTTCTAAAAAGACACAACTAAGAACCCAGCTTTTTACCATACCCCAAAGAGAGTTGTCAATTGCACACACTATTGATTTTTTATAAAAACCCTTTACAATAATGCTTCGTTAGCACTCTCATCTTCCGAGTGCTAATCAATCAGTACCATTTTGAAAGGAGGGCTTTTAAATGAGCTCTATCAAATACAAACCGCTTGGAGACCGGGTTATTCTTGAACCCCAAACTCCCGAGCAAACCACAAAATCAGGTATCGTTCTTCCTGATACAGCCCAAGAAAAACCCCAAACCGGCAAAGTGTTAGCGGTTGGCGCAGGAAAAGTATCTGACGAAGGAAAAACCCTTCCTATGACCCTTAAAGAAGGTGACATTGTAATTTATGCCAAGTATGGCGGAACTGAATTTAAAATTGATGGTAAAGAATACTTGATTATTCGTGAAAACGACATTTTAGCTGTTCAAAAATAATTAAAAACTGGAGGCCAATTTTATGGGTGCAAAACAACTAAAATACGGTGACGAAGCATGGCGTTCACTGGGTGAAGGTATTAAAAAAGTAGCTGACGCAGTAGGCAGCACATTGGGTCCAAACGGAAACAATGTGGTTTTAGAAAAAAAATGGGGCTCACCTACCATTACCAATGATGGTGTAACCATTGCCAAAGAAATCGATCTAGAAGATCCATTTGAAAACATGGGTGCACAGCTTCTAAAAGAAGTGGCCTCAAAAACAAACGATGTAGCCGGAGACGGAACCACTACAGCCACCGTACTAGGCTATGCCATCTTCAAAGAAGGTCTAAAAAACGTAGTGGCCGGTGCAAACCCTATTCAACTTAAAAAAGGCATTGAAAAAGCCGTAAAAGTAGTGGTAGAAGGATTAAAGCAAAACAGCCGCCCAGTAGAAACCAAGGCTGCGGTTGCTCAAGTAGCTACCATCTCAGCTAACAACGACGAAACCCTAGGCAACTTAATTGCAGATGCTATGGAAAAAGTAAGCAAAGATGCCAACGGAAAAATTGGTACTGACGGTGTGATTACAGTTGAAGAATCAAAGAGCATTGAAACCGAATTAGAAGTAGTAGAAGGGATGCAATTTGATAAAGGCTTTGTATCGCCTTACATGATTACCGATAAAGAGCGTATGGAAGCCTCTATGGAAAATCCATTCATTCTAATTACCGACAAAAAAATCTCCTCTATCAAAGACTTATTGCCTATTCTTGAAAAAGTAGTTCAATCAGGCAAAGGTTTGGTAGTAATTGCTGAAGATTTAGAAGGTGAAGCGCTAGCCACTATTGTGGTAAACAAACTACGTGGAACCTTAAACTGCTTAGCCATCAAAGCCCCTGGTTTTGGCGACAGACGCAAGGCCATGTTAGAAGACATTGCCATCTTAACGGGTGGTGAAGTCATTTCTGACGAAAAAGGGCTTACCCTTGAAAATGTTGAACTCACTCAATTGGGTCAAGCAGCACGCGTAAAATCAGACAAAGAAAAAACCACTATTGTTCAAGGCAAAGGTAATGCTGCTGCTATTCAAGATCGTGTTCAAGAAATTAAGCGCGAAATTGATAAGTCAGATTCATCATACGACAAAGAAAAACTTCAAGAGCGGTTAGCGAAGCTTTCAGGTGGTGTAGCCGTTATTAAAGTGGGTGCAGCAACTGAAACCGAATTAAAAGAAACCAAAGCCCGTGTAGAAGACGCGTTGTCAGCCACTCGTGCGGCGGTTGAAGAAGGCATTATTCCAGGTGGAGGAACTGCGTTTATCAACTTAATTCCTGCCCTTGAAGCAGCTATTCAAAAAGAAGAAAATCCTGACCAACGTGTAGGGATGACCATTGTGGCCCGTTCGTTGGAAATTCCTTTACGACAAATTGCTACCAACTCAGGCGTTGAAGCCTCAGTTGTAGTAGACAAAGTGCGTCATTCAGCTGTAGGTGTAGGGTTCAACGCCCGCACAGGCCAGTATGAAGACATGGTAAAAGCTGGGGTTGTGGATCCTTCAAAAGTAACCCGAACAGCCTTACAAAATGCCTCATCGATCGTTAGTTTATTGCTAACGACTGATGTGTTGATTGCTGAAAAGCCAGAAGAAAAGAAAGAAGCAGTCGGTGCCCCAGGTATGGGCGGCATGGGTGGAATGGGCGGCATGGATTATTAAAAAATCCACCCCTAGCTCACTGAACTGTCCTTCTCGCGAATGACAAAACCAGAACTCCCCGGTCATAAGATCGGGGAGTTTCTTTTTTAAATAACCTTAAGAACTATTGGCTTAACTCAAAGCTCTCTTCAATTAAAGGCTTTAACAAAACAACTCGCGATCTACCCAAAGGCTTGGGGAGTCTACTAGAATCTGGGTTTGATACTAAGCCCGAAGAATTCAACCAATTGTAATCTTGAAGAGTTGCTCCTAAACCTACAGCTTGAGTCTCGTCTAACTTTAAATTTTTAGCTTTGTCTTGAACATTTTTTGGAAGCGGGGCTAATTTTTTTCCAAAATCTGGAATAGGAGTTGCTGAACGAGGTGAAACAGTAGATCCACTTTGCTTGGACTTATCGTCACCAAATTTTTCTTGAGGAACTGTAAGATGGGCCAAAAGAATCGGACCTCTTTTGTTTGCACGATATAATTGAGCCTGAGTTCTATCTTTACTAAAACCAACGGCAACCTGTTTTAAAAATCTCATACTTGTATTATCGAAACAAAAATTCCAAAAATTTCACTTTAAATGTTATGATTAAAAAATATTCCTATGAACAAAGAACGCCTTTTATTAATCAGCTTAGCTCTTTTGTTTTGCATCAGCATTGTGCTATCCCTTTTTCAGCACAAATCGTCTCAGAAACCCGACTCTTTATCGGCTTTAGCCAACACGGATGGCATTGGGGTATTAACCTTATATGAACCCATCACCATTTCTCCACCCAGCCCTTTTTCACCCGTTACAGGCGTAGACGGCCTGATCGAACAGATCAAAGATTTTGAAAAAGACAAACGCATTAAAGCCCTGATTGTGCGCATTAACAGCCCAGGTGGCACAGTGGGTGCTTCCCAAGAGCTGTATCAAGCCATCATCACTTTTAAACAAAAAACCAAAAAACCTGTGGTGGTATCCATTGCCGATGTAGGCGCTTCAGGGGCGTATTGGACCGCTGTAGCCGGCGACACCATTTTTGCAAACCCTGGCAGTTTGGTGGGCAGTATTGGGGTGTATGTTGGCAATTTTGACTTTTCAGAGGTACCCAAACGCTACGGCATTGGCTTTAACCTGTTTAAAAGTGTGGAACACAAAGACATTTTATCAAGCTGGAGAAAAACCACCCCCGAAGAAAAAGACATTATTCAAGGCATGTTAAGCGATATTCACAGCCAATTTGTTGCGGTAGTTGCCAAAGAACGCAAATTACCTCTTGAAAAGGCCGCTGAACTAGCCGATGGACGTATTTATTCAGGACACCAAGCCCTCGATTTACACTTAATTGACCAACTAGGGTCGTTTCAAGACGCAGTAAATTACACCGCTAAATTGGTAAAAATTAAAGAAGAACCCTTGCTTATTTATCCCGAGCAAGCGCCTTTACACTTTATGAAACAAATTTTAAAAGGCCAAAGCCAAACCGGGTTTTCGCTTAATACTCTTATTCCAAATGTTCAGTAACCAATCGTTTTTATACAAACTTCTAGTAAATCCTTTTAAAACCATTCAAGACCATGTGACCTATGTTCCCAAAAAAGAATTTTGGATTGTTTTAGGGCTTTTAGCATTGGCTTATTCGGCACAAATGGGATCATTTGTTTCGTTTTTGTTTATTGCCTTGGGCTTAATTTTTGTAGATGTGGTTGTTATTGGCATTCAAGCTATTTGTATTGATATTGCTGCCCAGTGGTTGGGACATACCGGGAAAACAGTAACCGTTTTTTATTGGCTAGGCCTCAGTTGGGGGGTATACCTTGTGTCGCTACCTTTATCGTTACTTGAAAACAGTGGGTATCCTTTAGCCGCTTTAACAGGCTTAATCTCTTTGGCTTTGTTTGTGATGCTGTTACTGTTACAAATTCATATTGTGAAACACCAATACGGCACAAGCACCAAAAGGGCTTTGTTGATTTACTTTTTACCTGGCTTACTTACCCTTGGCCTTGCTTTTGGATTTTTTGTGCTGGCTACGGGAACCTTAATTAGTCTTTTTTTATGAATCTGCGTATAGGGAATGGGTATGATGTTCACCAACTGGTAAACGACAGACCTCTCATTTTAGGCGGAGTAACGATTCCACATAACAAAGGCCTCTTAGGTCATAGCGACGCCGATGTACTCACCCACACGATTATGGACGCCCTTTTAGGGGCCTTGGCATTAGGCTCTATTGGCGATCATTTTCCGGATACCGACACTGCCTACAAAAACGCCAACAGCATGCGGTTGTTAGACCATGTGCTTCAGTTAATCTCCCAAAAAGGATTTTCGATTATCAACATCGACACCGTTGTCGTAGCTCAAGAACCCAAGCTCAAACCTTATATCGAGGCCATCCGGCAATCGTTAGCAACAGCTTTGGGCCTGCCCCTAGACCGTGTGAGCGTAAAAGCCACCACCACCGAAAAACTGGGATTTGAAGGCCGAAAAGAAGGCATCTCCTGCCATGGAGTAGTGCTGTTACAAGGCCTCCTATAACAGTGTTTCGCCCTGTACCCATAACCGATCAAAACCCTTCATTTAAAGAAGCTGTACGCCTTCAGCACGAAGCCCATTTTAGAAGTAAATCAAATGCATTTACCCTTGAGCACAGCAAAGCCATCCTCGAATGGTTAAGCAGTCATAAAACCAACTGTGTATCGGTTTTTTGCACCGACTCGTTTGCTCAAAACCATCTTGATTTTGAGTTTCCTAAAAAAACTTACCTTGTTACCGACTCCATGTTCAAAAAGTTATCTCGACTTGAAACCCCACAAGGGCTATTGGCCGTTTTTAAAAAACCCAGTTACCCAACAGAGCTACTTAAAAAAGCCAAAAAAATTATGGTCTTGGATCGGGTACAGAACCCCTCCAATCTAGGGGCCTTAATTCGTTCAGCTACCGCCTTTTATGCCGACGCTATTGTAGTATTAAAAGGCAGTGCCGACCCTTTTCACCCTCAAGCCTTGCAAGCCATGGCGGGTTGTTTAAACACCCCTATTTTTTCGCTTAGCTTAAGCGAATGCGACGACATTTTAGGACAAAAACCCTGGTTTTATTTAGACCCTAAAGCTAAAAAAGTTTTAGGCGACACCCCCTTTCCAGACTCGTTTTGTGTGGTGTTTGGGTCTGAAGGACAGGGCATTTCTGATGCTATTAAACAAAACCCTCAATGCACGGGGCTAAAAATTGCCCATTCTGAGTCGGTAGAGTCGCTAAACGTAGCGGTGAGTGGGGGGATTTTTTGGTTTGAGGCGACTAAAAAGCGTTAATTTACATTGAAAAATATAAAATACACTTTATAATTTTCAATGATGATCACACGTAATTTAGGGCAAAACATACTAGAAGGGCTTTCACAAAGCCCCGTTGTGGCTTTATACGGCCCCAGACAGGTGGGTAAAACCACACTAGCCAGACAATTACTACGGGATCAACCTCATCAATTTTTTGACCTTGAAAACCCCGTAGACCAGCTAAAATTAACCGATCTTTACGGTACGTTGCACCACTTTCAAGACCAATTGGTAATCATTGATGAAGCACAACGAAACCCCGAATTGTTTCCGATTTTACGTGTTTTAGTAGATGAAAAAAGAACCCCCGGACGATTTCTACTACTAGGATCCTCGACCCCAAGCTTAAAGCGTCAAAATGCAGAAAGCCTAGCTGGACGCTTATTTGGGTACGAGTTAACCCCTCTGCTTTTAAACGAATGGGCCCCTAAAGATTTACAAACCCTCTGGATGCGAGGTGGTTTTCCTTTATCCACATTAGCCAATTCAAACCCTCACTCGTATCGATGGCGGCGTCATTATTTAGACACCCTGTTGGACCGTGATTTTGTTCATTTGGGACAAACCAAAACGCCTTCATCGTTTTCAAAACTCTGTACCATGCTAGCCCATTGTCATGGACAAATGCTTAATTTATCCTCATTGTCTAAAAGTTTAGATCTATCGTTTGCAACTTTATCACACTACTTGGATACTTTGGAACAACTTTTCTTTATTAGACGCTTAACGCCTTATTACAGCAACATTGGCAAACGGCTTTCAAAATCACCTAAGCTGTATATTCGAGATTCGGGGCTTTTGCACGTACTGCTGGGGATAGAAAGCATGGACCCATTAATCACCCATCCTTCGTTTGGTTTTTCGTGGGAAGGATTTGTGATAGAACAAGTGACAGCCATACTTCCAGAATCCATGACAGCTGGTTTTTGGAGAACCTTTAGCGGCGCTGAAATTGATTTGGTCTTGCTAAAAGCGGGGAAACCTTGCATCGGAATCGAAATCAAATCAGGATCATCCCCCAAACCCAAAAAGGGGTTTAAAACAGGGTGTGCCGATTTAAACCTAAGCGAAAAATGGGTTGTTTACCCTGGAACAGATAGCTACACCCTACCCGATAACGTTCAAGTTTTGCCACTTTCGGAGGCGTTGAGTAGATTAACAAAATTCCGAAAAACATAAGTGGCACGTCCGTTTTTCGGATAAATTCAGAAGTATCGCTACTGTTTTTGTTGCAATTTTTCCCTTTAAGGTAAATAACGAGTCTCATTATGTCCCTTGAATGCACGCCAATTTAAGTTAACCCCTAAACAGTTTCCGTTATAATGTTCAAAACACCCTCTAAACTCGGATCATTCGCAAAAACAACGTTTAATTGAATGGGGTACTTTTCTAGAAGCGCCATCACCCCTGCGTAAGTCACAGGCCCAATACAACATAGCGTCAGCCGTTTTTTAGACTCAAAAAATTGTTTAAGAGAAGTCCCAAACTTTTCAAAAAACACTTCCGCCATCGAGGTGCTAGTAAGCATAATGACATCGTTAGGGCGTAACTCAAGAGAAAATAGAGGCTTTTTAGCCACTGGCTTGTACAAAGCCACTGCCGATACCTGAGCTCCACGCTGTACCAAAGTGTCTTTAAGCAAAGCCCTAGATCTCGCCGACTGAGGCAAAAAGAAATGTTGTCCTTTTAAATCAGTAGGCAAAGTATCCAAAATACCCTCTACCTGAGCTTTTTTAGCCAAAAAATCAGCTTTTAAACCCCATTTTTCCAACGCCTCAGCCGTTTTTTGACCTACAACCATAATAACTTTGCCATAAAACTGCCTAGCATCCAATCGCTGTTCAAATAAAATCTGAAACAAAAAGCGAACCCCATTGGCACTGGTAAACACCACTTGATTGGCCTTCTGAAGAGCCCTTAGGGCCCGTGGGCCGCTGTTTTTATTAAACTCAATAGATAACAAGGGGTACTCCAAAACCTCAGCCCCTAAGGCCTGAAACCCCTGTTTCCATTCGTCTGATTGCTCGGTTTGCCTACACAACACTATACGCTTGCCAAACAAGGGCAAGGATTCACGCCATTTTAAAGAATCTGCCAAAATCGTCACCCGACCCACCATGAGTAATGCAGGGGTAACCAACCCATGAACTTTTGTTTTTTGAACCACAGTACCTAAAGTAGCCGAAAGAGTTTCTTGTGCCGCTGTAGTGCCTTTGTAAAGCACGGCCACAGGGGTGTTTAAGGTCCATAAATCATCACCTAACAAACGCTGAACCAGGCCTTCTAGTTGGGTCAAAGCCATAAAAAACACCAGGGTATCCGCTTTGGGCAACGGCACCTGTTTCCAAGTTTTGCCTCGTTTTAGGGTTGCGCTTACAAAAGCCACCGAAGTACTTAAGGTACGATGTGTTAAGGGAATCCCTGCATAAGCCGGAACAGCAAAGCCCGAGCTTACTCCAGGCACTACTTCGTAGGAAATACCCCGGCTTCTCAAAAACTCCATTTCTTCTCCACCCCGACCAAACATTAAAGGATCGCCACCTTTTAAACGGGCTACTGAACAGCCTTTTTGAACCCAGTTTTGAATAAGCTTATGAATTTGAGCTTGAGTTTTACTGTGAAACCCTTTGCGTTTTCCTACACACATCAACTTAGCCTCAGGTTTACACAACATCAACAATGAAGGAGGTACTAAAAAATCGTAAAGCACTACATCTACCGTTTTTAAAATCCGTTGTGCTTTCACGGTTAATAGCTCCGCATCACCCGGCCCAGCACCCATTAAAAATACCTGTGTTCTGTGCGGTTTAATCATAAGAATCAACGTTTTCTAAAAGATGGTGGGCCTGTTTGGAAAGCTGAGTTAAGCCTTGTTCTTTCAAAGTAGTTAAAGGCTGTTTTTGGTAAAATCGACCCCAAAACCGTTTTCGGCCCTCTAGCGAAGCAATACGATCTATTACTTTGTAGCGAAATGTAGCCAACCATTTGGTTAACATAGTGTATTCAGGGCCTATCCATTTTTTTAAGGACTGCTTAAGTTGAATAGCCAAAGTAGGGCTCACCCCTGAGGTAGAAATAGCCACCGTTAAAAACCCACGCCGAAGTATAGACGGCACAATAAAATGACAATGCTTAGGATCATCCACTGCATTACATAAAATATGTTGCTCTAAACATAACCTTGAAATCGTTTCATTTAAGGCCGAATCCCCCGTTGCTCCAAACACAAGCCTGTATCTTGTTGAAATATCCGAAGGTTCAAAACAGCGTCTTACAAAAGTAATGCGTTTTGAAAACCGCTCTAAAGAAGGATGTACCCAAGGCGCAACCAAGGTTAGCACGGCCCCAGCTTTAAGCAAGTTTTGCACCTTTTCATACGCAATATTGCCCGCACCAACCACCAATACGGGCTGCCCTTTTAAATCAATAAACAGCGCGTAATACTGCATCAGTTATCCATCCACTGTTTAAGCGATTGCCCCACCGCAAATACTTTATCGGCAGCCTGGGTAGCCAAACAGGTAAAATGCTCGGTATGAAATTCAAAAGAATCTCGCTTAAACACTTTAATGTACACCTCTACATGCGTGGCTGAACACCACTGAATCCGGCATCCCAAAGGAATGCGACAATCAAAACCCACCGCCACCAGTAACTCACGCTCCAAAGAACTAATCACCCACTGCTCTTGATCACCCACCGCCTCACAAATCGTGTTAGCCAACGGATCGTCGAGGCGGGTTTGCAAGGCGATTACGCCTTGGCCCGGCGCGGGAATCATTTGCTCGGGCTCAAACCGCAACAGGTCGGGCCAGCGAATGGCCATTCGCAGCAAACCCGCCTCCGACAGCACAAGCCCCTCCCAGGGCGCCGCTTTAAATGTTTCGATGCGAGTATGAATGTTACCCCGAATGCCCACACACTCGATATCAGGCCTAAGCAATTGCAAAAAGGCTTTACGGCGTATACTGCCCGTAGCTAAAACCGTCCCTTTAGGCAAAGTTTGTAAGGTGTAGGGCTGTTTTAACAGCACCACATCTTCACTTGATTCGGGCTTAAAATACCCTGCCAACTGGGTTATAGGTGAAAGAGTAGAGGTAATGTCTTTAAAGCTGTGAACAGCAATATCGATGCGATTTTCAAGCAAAGCTAATTCAACTTCTTTTATAAACACGCCTTTTCCCCCCAATTGGGACAAAGGAGTCTTTAAATCAAGATCGCCTTTTGTAAAAAGCGGAACGATGTCTATGGCTTGATCAGGAAATACACTGCGAATTTTTTCATAAACAATTTGAGCCTGTTTTAAAGCCAAAGGCGACCCTCGGGTGCCTAAACGTAGTGCTTTAGCCAACAATGGGCTCCCCTACTGCTTTAGACAACTTAGAAACCGGTTTAAACTCAAGCCATTTTTGAATATTGTCGATTTCTTCTTGAATAATCGACTCAATTTTACTGAGCTCTTGTTTTCTAGACTCTATGGTTCTATCGGCGGTTTCTTTTAAGCCTTCTACAGTAACCAAGGATACAAAAATATTATGCACCACATCAGGATCCACATTTCGAGGCACACTTAAATCAATCAAAATAAGCGGTTTTGTAACTCCAGCCACATGATCTTTCCACATTAAATAGGTAGGCGAACTAGTCGCCACAATCACCCCATCAAACTGGTTTAATTCGGTTCGAAGTGCCGAAAACGGTAAAGGCGTTAAATCAAATTTTTCACAGGTACGAATCAACCGGTCTTCAGACCGATTGGTTAAGGCCAAGTGAGTATGATTTAAAGCTTTCATTTTTTTCACAGCCCGTAAGGCCATTACCCCAGCCCCAACCACCAAAATTTTAGAATCTAAAAAATGCCCCCCAAACCGATGGCGTAAACAATCCACAGCAATTGAACTTACTGAATACGATCCTTTGCTAATTTCGGTTTCTTTGCGAACCCGTTTACCAGCAGCCACAGCACTTTGAAACACTTTGTTAAAAAAGGCTTGGGTAGCTTTATGTTTGTAGGCCGTTTGATAGGCGTCTTTAATTTGGGTTAAAATTTCGTTTTCACCAAACACCATCGACTCGACCCCAGACACCACCGAAAACAAATGCTTCATCGCTTTTTTCTTATTTTTTTCTTTTAAGGTTTTTTCAACAAAGGCTGTCGATAATTTTTTAAACCCTGCAATGCGGTGCTTCAGCCATTGCGCAGCTTGAAGCGGGTCTTGAGCCGAAAAATAAAATTCTACCCGATTACAGGTCGATAAAATCACCAACTCTTGAATAGGGCTTCCAAAAGGGAACACCTCAAAAAAATTACGAACATCTTCGTTGTTGAAGTACAGTTTTTCCATTTCTTCCAAAGAAGCATAACGGTAATCGATGCCCAAATAACCCAATGAACCAGTATCCATAAGGGGAAATTGTAACACCAGCTTCATTTTTAATCACGATTGATCTGCAATTTTATAAAATTTAACCCGATAATAAATATACGCAACAACATTCTAAAATTTACGGAGCACCCATGTCATTATCTGCAACACTAGCCGCACGCACGCCTTCCCGATTAGAAATCCAAGCTCCTCACACCGGCACTTCAGACCTTGAGGCTGGAGTTGGAAAACCCAAACAAAGCTCAACAGTTGGCCCTGTCAGCCCACCCGACACGCGCTGGTTTTTTCCTTCATTTCGTGACAAAGTTAACGCAGTTAAAAACAGTGCTTATGACCATGTTGCAAAGGCCTTGGGCAAAGTTCACTCTACAACAGCTAGGGTTTTTGAACCGGTAACCTCTCTTATTCAAGCCCACCCCGGAAAATTTCTTGCAGCGTCAACACTGTTAATGGGCATTACTTACGAGATAACTCGCCATATGGCGAAACAAAATGGCTATGTCGACGTTCACGAATCAACCCATCCTTTTTCATTGCAGGGGATCACTCTATTTGCAAACAATGCTACTGACCCAACAAGTATGGCCCTGTGTAACTGGGGATGTGCTGACGCTCCCAGTTCCAATATTGAATCATGGGGTCAAAAAAATTCCATTGGGCTTAGCGTTGCAGGAGGGGCCTTTAGCATCGCTACTGCTTTTAGTATTTTTGTATACAAACGCTATTACGATCCAACCATAACAATACCTCTAGCTTTAGCCGAAGAACTACACTCACTTCAAAAAGGTAAGGCTGAATCTGAAAACATAACAGCATCTATCGTAAAAAATCTTAAGGAATCTTCAAAAAAAGTAGCGCTTCTCAATTCTGGAGACCTTGTTGAATCCTACCCAAGTACCATTACGGCTATAAAACAAGCTTTAATCCAATCGACGAAACAGCTAAGCAGACTGCTGGATAAATTAGCTGCCGATGTAAACAGCGAAGCCTATACTATCGCTTACGATCTTTTGGTTCGATTAGAAAGAGATTATAAAATTTTCAAAGCCCTAGAATCTTCTAAGGCAGAAGCCATGTGGGTACGCATTCAACGTCGAAACGATACTATTTTAGCTGACAAAAAACCTTGCTGCACATGTTGCACCACAGTAATCGATAAGTTGATAGGAAAATGCAGAAATACCCCAGCTGAGGACGACGAAGAACCCGAAAGCCCTGACGACAATAAACAAGTTTTAAGTTCAGAACGCAAAGAACCCTCCGAAAAACCTAAACGAACCATGCAAGATCATATAAATGCACATAAAGCGCGAATGATAGGGGGTCGTAACCGTAATGGCCAAGCCAGACCTCTTCCTTCAAGACCGGCTACTTTGTCCCCAGGTCTCGAAAAAAAATCACCCGACGGGGCTTCCTCTCAACAAAATCCACTGCTTTCAGCCTTACCTGCGTCAAAACCTGCAACCCTTGAACTGCCTCCAGTAAGAGTTCAAACACTGCAGGCACAATCTACCCAATCCGCTGGATCTCCTCAACAAAGGCCAGCCAGCACACAACCTAAATCACCCGCAAAAGCTTCAGTAGCCGCCGCATCTGCTTCCGACAACGGCAGTGGGATAAAATTTTCCACGCTAGAAAGTCCCCCATCAAATGAGCAAAAGAAAAGCGCTAAACCTAAAAATGGGGCTAGAAAGACGGCAGCCGTTAGCCCAGCAGATAGCTAGCCACTAGACCAACTGCTCCGGTGCAAACTCATACATCACCTGCTCACCTGTAGCGGTATGAAAAATGATAGCCTTATACCTCGATTGATTCACATGAAACACCGTTTTTAAGGCCTTTGCGTAGTGCCTCATTTGCGGTTCATGAAGCCTTGAATGTAACTGCCCCGACTTGTAATCCAGCACTATCCATTGATCATTTTCTTGAAACATCACGTCAATGCGGCCCTCTAAAATAACGGCATCCAAAACCATGCTAAACGGCCGTTCGGTAAATAACTCTGTAGCCCGCATCAAGCATTGAAACAGATCGCTTTTTACAAAAAGTTCTACCTGATTTTTTAAAAGCTCAGCATACTCAAGCCTTAGCTGTTGTTTAACCTTGTTTCTTAAAAACAAAGGCTCCATTTCACGCTCTAGCCATGCTTTATACTCAAACTGAGGATTACGAAATCCAAGCTCAATCAAACGCCGAAAAACCCAGTGCAACAGGGTTCCAAACAAAGGGTCCGCGTTGAATGGAGCAGCCGTTGCCAAAGGATGAGATGCAAAAGAATCGTGAGAGGTTAACCATTGAGTGAGAGACTGGGTATATAACGTGTGTCCTGAACTCGGAATTAAACTAACGAATAACTTCTCCTCAGAAGGAAACAACGACGGCTGCTGCGTGGTTGAAGAAAGCGACGCCCCTTCAGGTAACTCGTCCAGGTGCTTGTACAAGGGAATATGAAATTGACCCTGGGATTTTTCTAAAAAATCTACTACCCAGTCTAACCACGAATTGGCCTGGGTTTCTTCGCTTGGTTTTTTAACTTTTGGCTTTTGAACTCCTACCATCACCAACACATCTTTGGCTCGGGTACAGGCCACGTAAAACACACGTTTTTCTTCTTCAATGGTGTGGGCTTTTAATTGGGCCATTACAGTTTGCCGAATGCTATTGTCTTGTTCTTTTTTTATCGAAAACGACAAACCCGCACCCTCTTTATGAACAATCAACGGATCCGATGGCGCCGTATAAAACGTCTTGCCCATTTCCATCACCATCACCACTTTAAACTCCAAACCCTTAGCCCCATGCACACTTAAAAGCTGTATCCCCTCTTGGGCAATGGCCCCATTTAGCGAAGGCCCTCGTACTAAAAACGACTCTAATTTTTCTATCAGAGATTCCATTCCCAAGGTTCGCCACTCACCTTGAATGATATCTTGAAGCCAGGGTGAAAAATCACCCACCAAAAGTTTCACAGCCTCTAAAACATCCCCTTGCAAAAACAAAGCCATTGCCTGATTACACCGTTCAAAACAAGGCAAAAATTCGGCATGCTGAAGTTTATGAAACACCGTATCGCCTTCTTGCTGGCTTAACTTTAAAAGGGTGTTTTCATCGCAGTTAAAACAGCGATTCATCACCCCCAACCACGTAACGGTATCGCTTAAGTTGTACAACGCTTTTAGCACCAAAAGTGCATTACGATCTAACTCGGTAAATTCAGCCTGGCTTTGCTGCAACACCACAGGGATACCCTGTTTTTCCAAATACTCAGCCGCCGTTTTCATGTATTTTTTTCTTCGAAACAACAAGGCCACATCACTCCAATTAAAACCCAAAACCACTTTGTTCTTCATCAACCAACGAAATACCCATTGCATTTCTAGGGTAAACCCCTCACCCGATTCATCTTCTAAAAAAGCCACTTGAACCGCTTGGGTGTCCACCGACTCTCGGTGTGCATCCAAAGCCAACGCCGAAAAAGAAAACAGCTGTTTAAAAAACGTATTAATAAACCCCAACACGGGGCCAACGGTTCGAAAGTTGGTCGATAACGACAGAGTTTTTGACCCATAAAACTGATCCTTAAATTCATCTTTAAGTGATTCAAACACCTCGCTATTGGCACCCCGAAAACTGTAAATAGACTGTTGTTTATCGCCCACCAAAAACAACGCGGTTTCAGGCCCCAAAAGCGCTTGAATAATCTCCCATTGTTTTACATCGGTATCTTGAAATTCGTCTACCATAAAAACTTTAAAGTCTTGGCTAATGTCGTCCCGAACAAGTTTATTTTGAGTTAAAAGGGTATGAGTCATTTCAATTAAATCGTCAAAATCAATAGCTTCTAAGCTTTGTTTTAAAGCACTGTATCGCTTCAAAGAAAGGTCAAACACCTCATAAATCACAGCTGTTGCCTTGAGGGCTTCTTGGGTAGTTTTAGAATGGAAGTCCATTGACTGGGTTAAAGGAGGTAAATGCAAACGGTTTTGCCATAACGAAGTACAATCGCGTTTTAAACTTTCTACACTAAAATAGGCCAAATAATCGTTCCAAGCTGATCCCTTTAAAGATTGAGGATTTTGCAACACCTCATCCAAGGCCTGTCTCCAAACCTTATCGGCTTCCCACTCTTCAAACACAGTTACAGTAGCCGATAACCCTGCTTCTAGGGCATACCGTTGCAACACCCATTTACACAACCCATGAATGGTCAGTATAGGGGCTTGGTCCATTAAACGCCGCAACTGAGCCTTTCGTTCATCATTAAAATGCGAGCTTGTGTGAAGCAGTTCTTTTACTCGAACTTTCATTTCATGTGCCGACTTTTTGGTAAAGGTAATGGCTACAATATTTAAAGGCGTCCAGCTTGTATTTTCAGACAATAAATTAACATACCGCTGCACCAAAACCGCTGTTTTACCCGACCCCGCCCCAGCCTCAACAAACACATGGCTTTTAGCCTCCAAAGCCGCTTTTTGCTGAGTTGTAAACGGTTTCGGCTTCACCAGGTAACCTTAATTGAATTGATGTACGGCGTTTTATTAAACCGAAACGTACGCAAGGCCACTCGAATTTGAAACTGCTTGGAAATCATGGTGGGAGGCAAATCCCATTCAAGGGTGGCAGTAGCATTTGAAAACACATTAATTACTGGCGATAAAGTAACCGACTGCCCTTTAGATAAAACCGCTAATTCGATTTGTCCCAAACGACTATCAATTGACGACGGATAAGTACCTGTATTTCCAAACAACGTTACCTGAATTTTTTTGTAACCTGCATACACATTGTTTTGTAAATACGGAGACGTTATCACCCCACTTGTGAGATAATATTCAACCGCACCTGTATCCATGTTTCCTGTAGAATTTATAGCAGGGGAACTAGACAGTAAATCAAAATAATCATTAGATGGATCTCTTAATTTTGGATCTGCATTAGACGCATTGATAAGGGTTATACTGCCCACTGTATTGGACGAGTTTGAAAAAAACGAACTATGCCTCGCAACAACCGTTCCCGAATCTACACGAATCCCTGTATCCGATCCCTGAAACAAAGATCTCTCTACAGAAAGTCCGCTATTTGAAGTTCGGATAGCCGTGGTATTTGAATAAAACGTAGAATGTATCACCGTTGCCTTGCTTGTATTTTGCACAAAAACACCAATATCTGCATTCAAAATGACGCAGCTTTTTACCTCAACCGAACCCGTATTTATTAAAATCGCCTGCTGACCATTGGCCTTAATGGTCATATTTTCAATACTCACCCCCGTTTGAGTTTGAAAACCTGTACTTGCCAAGGAAAGAACCGTATCAAAAGTAGAGGCCCCCCACACCTGCTGCCAAGGTTTTAAAACCAGCATATTCGATAACGAAATAGTGCCTGAATCAAACACAATTCTATCGGCTGGAAACGCTGCGTTCACCTTGGTTTGTATATCGGTTTGTGAATCTAGGGTGGTAATAGGCACAATTTGTCCTAGCCCAACTCGTCCACCAAATGGACCTCCATACACACCAATATCGTTAACTGCCGTGCCTTTATTAGGGACACCACCAGTGTATAAATCGTTAAACGAAGCCAAATTTCTACCCGCATCAATTAAAACCGAACTATTCGAAAGCAAATATGTAGTAATGCTTGAAAAATACGGATTAGCCCCCGTCCACGTTCCTTCAGAAACGGTTTGAATAACATTGGTACCTGTTAGCGGAATACCCCCACTGGTTGCTCCAAAGGTGTTGTTTATAAAATAATTGTTTTCAACCTCGATACTTCCACTTGGATAAGGTTGATAGTACAAGCCTATGTTGTTGTGATGAATCACATTGTTTACAAGCTGCAAGGTACTTTGTAACGAGACCACCGAAATATTATCGGCATTTTGAAAAATATTATTGGCCACAACCGCCGATGAACCCGCAACCGACACCCCATCTATTTGCAAACAAGCATACCCATTAATCACAATATTATTGCGTATTTCAATGTTCAGCGAATCTTTTACATAAATATTGGGTTTTAAAACTACATTTAACGAATAAAGCCTATTTCTAAGCACATAAAACGGAGAAGAAACATTGGTAATAAGCACCGAATATTCGTTGGCTGTCACCACATTGTTTGAAATTTCACCACTTGAAACCGACACATCAAAGGCTCTGTCTACATTGGCAATAGCACAATTTTTAACCACAAATCCAAAGGCATTTCGGGCATAAATTCCATACAAAAGCCCATTGCCATCAATAACAAATCCATCAACAAGCGTGTTGCTTCTAACCACAATGGCTTTATCGGTAACCCCTGCTTTGGTACGCAAAACGGTAGCATATACAGTTGGATTTCTAACCCAAGTAACCGCATCATAGCCACCCAGCAATTTAATTCCATTTTTTAACACGATGGCTTCTTCATACCCCCCTGATTTTTCAGCCACCAACACTTCGTTTCCTGAAACCGCCGCATTAATCGCTTCTTGAATGGTTGAAAAATACAACCCCGTATTTCTAATTTTTACCGTTTTGCCAGTGGGAGAAATGGAAACCCCATCCACCAAGCTATCAATTTGGTCTGGACTTACCAAGATGTTTGACACTGTAAAGCCGTTATAGCCCGTCTGGGGGCCAAATGAAAACAAGGCAACTCCATCATGGCCTGTACCATATAAAAGCCCTCCTGCCTGCTTTATTCGTGATCGGGCCAACAAAACCAACTGTTGCAGCTCTCCCCCGCCAGTTTGTTGTGTTTTACCCACAAATAATTTTAACGATGAAATAGATTCAAAATTTACTGGGGCAGCGTTGTTATTAACCGATGCTATCCGAAAAAAAGAAGAATCTTCTGCATAGGTCAACACTTTAAACGACTGAATACCCTCTAATAACAAGGTAGGATTAGAGGTTGCGGGGGAACCTTGCATCCATAAAATGGTATCATTTGGAAAGGTATTCGGCATAAATTTAGCCTGGTTTGACAACGAATTTTTAAACACTACAAACGTCTTTCCATTGACGTCTTCTACCCAAATATACCCATCCGTACTCGATGCCAACGAAACATCAATCACCCTTTTAGCCGTTTTTAAGGTTTCATAAAGTTCAGGAATAACAATGCGCATTTCACGGTTAGCATCCAAAGACGATTGACCTTTTTTCCACCACGACAACGCCACTGAAAAAGCCATATAAAACGCCACCATGACCACCGCAATAATAGTCAAAGCAATCATCAACTCAAGAACCGTAAACCCCTTAGGCTTAGAGGTTTCGTTTTTCAAGCAATACCGTTGTAAACGTAATTGTATTTTCATTCGCATCCACCGCATCATTTAAGTTAGCATCATACCAAACTTTTACCTGAACCACGGCTGAACCTACCCTAGACGTTTCCCAAAATCGAATAGAGGCTTTGTATTCATCCGACAATGAGCCTTGTCCAGTAACCAAAGGTTCGGCCCATAAAAACCGATTCACACGATGCTCTTCCGACAACTCCAACTCTTGCCCTTCAGTATACGACTCTAGAGGCAATGGTTTTGACTCGGGCAAAAAATCACCCCACCTCTCTATATATTCCCCAACATACTGGGCTACATTCAACAATTTTGCCCGATCGTTATGAGCCTTCACATCTTTCATCAATTTGGGATACAACGGCATAATGTACACCGACACTATCGCAAACAGCGCTATAGAAAAAATCGCCTCAATATAAAAACTCCCCTTGCTGTTCACGGCTCCACCATCTGGTAATGTCCTGTCTGATAATACAAAAGAATATTCCCCGATATAGGAAGGTCCGTAAAAAAAATAAACTTTATATTTTCTGAGGGCAAAACTTGTAATGATTCGGTATACAGGCGAATAGGTTTTCTAGGTGAAAATAACAAACGCCTTGCCGTTGAAACACTCAGGGTAACGCCTATACTATCTTCCATTATTAAGGTTTCTAGCAACTTTGGATCACTAGACGGAGTTAGTGCCAGTAACTGAACTTCTTTCAGGCTTGAATTTGTAATATTAAAGCTAACCAAAATATCTTTATTTAACGCAACAGAATAATTTCTCGCTACATCAAAAAAATTTCCTAATTGTTTAGTAGAAGTAATAATTTTTGTTCGTGCAGCATTTTTTGAATAACGAGGCAAAACAATAGACAATAATATAGCCATAAGCGCTACAACCAATAGCACTTCGTATAAAGTAAACCCTTTAGATGGCTTCAATGAGCTTATTCGTGAGAAGCGTGAGTACTTGTATCTAGCCTACCCGCTGAAATGGTCCAAGCTACACCCTGGTTACAGGTTGTAGGAATACCATCGGGAAAATAATTTTTGTAAGTTGGATCCCCACCCCAATCGGTGGTGGTCATACCTGCAGGGTAGGTATTAAACGTAAAATTGTATTGCTCTAGCTGTGAGTTAATGGCTTGACGAGTCGCTCTGTGTGCAGATTTATTAGCTGATCCCTTAGTAGTAATAAAACGTGGCAAAACAATGGCTGTGATAACACCAATAATAGTTACAACAATTAACATTTCCATCAATGTAAAGCCTTTTTCCGATTTAACTGAGTCCATTCTTTGTTCTCCTTAAAAGTTCACTTATATTATCGCCACAGTAGAAGTATAGTAAAAACCTCACAAAAATCAACTACCAAAGCATTTTGTACTACTCATTGTTCCCTTCAATACACAGATTCAAACCTACTCATGTCCCGAATGTGAACTTAAACTTAATCGCCCCCCCGCTATACTCCAAGCAACCTTTTGATTACAACTTACAGGTACCCCATCAGGAAAATAATTTTTGTAGGTAGGATCTCCCCCCCAACCGGTAATTGTCATATCGGTTGGATATACTGAATTATTAAAAAAATATTGTTCTAATTGTTTATCAATTTGAGTACGAGATGCCAAATGAGCCTGTTTATTGGCACCTTGCATAGTCGTAGCCACACGGATAATAGCAATAGAACTCAAAACCCCAATAATTGAAACAACTATCAAGAGTTCTAACAAAGTAAAACCTCTTTGAAACTTCATGGGGGTCTATTGTGATGGTATTTTATTTTCCAGTCAAACGCCTGGAAAAGGGAAGATTAAACCGTAACTTGTGACCGGTAATTGGGTGAGTAAACCCCAACGACACTGCCTGAAGCAGCTGCCCATGGGGCGATGGATATTTTGAGTAAACGGGGTCCCCCAAAATGGGGTGTTGAAAGTAAGCCATATGGACCCGAAGCTGATGGGTTCTGCCCGTTAAAGGGGTTAATAAAACCAAGGTTTTAGAACCAAAACGATGCAATACCTTGCCCAGTGTAACGGCTTCTTTAGCTCCCAAAGTAGAGGCATTTACGGCAATGCGTTTATTTTTAATTTTACTATGCCACCCCAAGGGAACTTCAATGTTAAACTCGTCGTTTAATACATTACCAAACACCATAGCGGCATATTTTTTTTCAACGGTTCGTTGTTTAAATTGAGCCATCAAATGTTCATGCGCTGCATTGGTTTTAGCAACCACCATCAAGCCCTCGGTGTCTTTATCCAATCGATGAACAATTCCTTTTCTTTCAGCTCCTGAAAAATCAGATAAAACCGTGTACTTCGCCAAAGCATCCGACAAGGTATTTCCGGCGGTTCCATGACCCGAATGTACCGTTACCCCAAACGATTTATTAAGCACCAAAAGATGAGGGTCTTCATAAAGCAAATCTAGGGCAGGTAAATTTAGTGTTTCAATAGGTTTTGAGTCTTGAATTGAAACCTGCACTAAATCGCCCTCTGAAACCAAGGTGCTGGGCGTTTTACAGAAGTGCCCATTCACCAAAACCCCACCTTCTTTGATTGTTTTTTTAAGTTTTTCACGACTGTACTGAGTACAATTCAAAGCCACAACCTGATCCAACCTTACCAGGTGATGGTTTAAGCCTACTTTAAATTCAATCATGACGATTTTTTGGCTGATGAGCTTAGTACAAAATCAATTAAAAAGGCCAAAATACCGATATCAATAAGCACATCGGCCACATTAAATACATTAAAAAATGGAAAGGGATTTAAATAAATAAAATCAACCACATACCCTCTAAAGAGTCTATCTAAGGTATTCCCTAAAGTTCCAGCCATTAAGGCCACCAAGCCAATATACGAAGCCCTAGATGTTGCCCAATATCGCCATCCAAAGGCACAAATACAAAATACTAAAACCCCAAAGCCTGCCAAAAACAACCTCTGGTTATGAAAAATGCCATAGGCCGCACCATAATTGTGAACCAACTGAAAGGTCAACAAATGAGGAATGATTGTAGAGGGTTCATAAAACCCTAAAAAACGCTCTGAAAAAGCTTTAGTTAGCTGATCAAAAGCCAATAAAAGCCCCACTAAGCTGGCGATTTTCAAAAAAGATTTCATTTAGGACTGCACTAAGGTTTGAAGAAAAGCGATTAAAAAATGATACGCCGCAGGGCTCATCCATACTCCAAAAAAATAAACCAGAACCGCTACTACCACTAAAAGACCTATAGCAAAGCCCATGCCACGTAAAATGCCTATACAAAAATTAAGCACCAACACACGGGTTGGATGGGCAATAAACAAGGCCAATTCGTCAAAGTTTGTTTTTTCAAAAATAGAAATCAGCAAGGTTACGCTATAGTTAAATTCTTCAATAACCGATAATTTTTTATTAAACTTTTTTGATGAGTCGTACTGATTTTGAAACTCGTGTTTTACCGCCATGTACTCTTCTTTGGCGCGTAAAGCCTCATCAGAAACCACATGTTTCTTTTTGCTTGATAAATTTTCTATAGCATCCGATAACGAAGCGTCTGTCATTTAACGGTCTTTCAAGGCAGCCACCCCAGGTAAAATACGGCCTTCCATAAACTCCAAAGAAGCACCCCCACCCGTAGAAATATGGGTCATTTTGTCAGACAATCCAGCTTGAGCAATAGCAGAGGCCGAATCACCCCCACCTATGATGGTAATAGCTGAGCTATCCGCCAAAGCCCTAGCAACTGAAAAAGACCCCTTAGCAAAAGCGGGCATTTCAAATACCCCCAAAGGACCATTCCAAAAAATAGTTTGTGCTTTTTTAACTTCATCTTGAATCAAGGCTACCGTTTGAGGTCCTACATCAACCCCAATTTCAAGCTCAGCAATTTGATCCACTGGCAACACACGCTGAGAGGCTTCATTGCTAAATGTTTCCACTACAACATGGTCTACAGGCAGAATAACCCGGGTAGAATTATTAGACGCTTCTTGTAAAAAGGCCTTAGCTTCTTCCACTTGATCGGCTTCCCACAGCGATTTTCCTACCGGATAGCCCTTGGCTTTAAAAAAGGTATACGCCATGGCTCCGCCAATCACCAACGTATCTACTTTACCTAACAAATGCTTTAACACCGCTAGTTTTGAGGACACCTTAGACCCACCGATAATCGCTAAAAAAGGACGTTTGGGGTGTTGGATAGAATGATCCAAAAATTCCAATTCTTTCTTCATCAAAAACCCTGCATAAGCAGGCAAATAACGGGCCACACCTACGGTAGAGGCATGAGCCCTATGCGCAGCTCCGAAGGCATCATTTACATAAATATCCGCTAACGAGGCCAATTGAGCTGAAAATTGGGAATCATTTTTTGTTTCTTCGCTGTAAAAACGAACATTTTCCAACATCACAATATCGCCGTTATTCAACTTAGCCACCGCTTGTTTCGAGCTTTCCCCCACGCAATCATCCGAAAAAGAAACCGGCACATTCAACAACTGAGAAAGCCGTTGCGACACAGGTTTTAACGACAAACTAGGCGTAGGTACTTTAGGCTGACCTAAATGAGAGGTCAAAATAAGCTTTGCACCCTTGCCACTTAAATAGCGCAATGTGGGCAACGCGGCTTTAATACGGGTGTCATCTGAAATCTGCCCATCTTGCATAGGCACATTAAAATCTACCCTTACTAAAATTTTTTTACCTGAAATATCGGTTAAATCGTCTATCGTACACTTTTTCATTAGCTAGAAATAGCCTCAACCAAATCTACTACACGGTTCGAATAACCCATTTCGTTGTCGTACCAAGCAATCACTTTAATCATGTTGCCACTTACCATGGTCGACAAACCGTCAACGATAGACGAATGCGGATTGCCGATAATATCGCAAGACACTATCGGGTCTTCAGTGTATTCCAAAATACCTTTTAAAGGGCCTTCAGCTGCCTTTTTAAAGGCGGCATTCACTTCTTCTTTGGTAACTGAACGCGATACTTCGCACACCAAATCTACTACCGATCCATCTGAAACCGGAACACGCATCGACATGCCGTCTAACTTACCTTTTAGCTCAGGCAATACCAAACCTACGGCCTTAGCCGCACCGGTCGAAGTAGGAATAATCGACAATGCCGCCGCACGAGCTCGTCGCAAATCAGAGTGAGGAAGATCAAGCACTTGTTGATCGTTAGTATAGGCGTGAATGGTATTCATCAAGCCTTTTTGAATACCAAAGTTTTCATGCAAAATTTTAGCTACTGGGGCTAAACAGTTGGTGGTACAACTTGCATTTGAGTAGGCATTAATCGTAGACGAAATTTTCTCTTGGTTAACACCCAACACAATCGTCACAATATCGTCCTTGGCAGGTACGGTTAAAATAACCTTTTTAGCACCGGCTTCAATGTGATTTAAGTAACCCCCTTTGGGGCTATCAGCGGCAGTAAAAATACCAGTTGATTCAATCGCTACATCTACGTTCAGTTCTTTCCAAGGCAATTGCTTCGGATCTCGAATCGCATACACCTTAATATGCTTTCCATTAACTACGATACCGTCTTCGGCAGCTTCTACCTTTCCGTTAAAACGCCCATGAACCGAATCATACTTTAACAAATGCGCCAAAGTTTTAGGATCCGTTAAATCGTTAATAGCAACCACTTCAATTTGCCCACGATTCTGCATCAACTTAAATACATTTCTTCCAATTCTCCCAAAACCATTAATTGCTACACGAATAGCCATTTAGTTAATTCCTTCCTTAGTTAATCGCATCATTTTTTATTCGCGAATTTTTACACTGAAATAAAATACTTTTTACAGAAAAATTAGCCTCAAAAATGAGTGATCGAATAATAGCAAACCCTAGCGGAAAACGTCAACCAATTTGAGGTAGATATTTCGAATGCTCCATTGCCAAAAACCAGCCTCATACCCTAATCTAAATCATTATGTCTTCCAACACGCTTTTTGATCATGTTTGGGATTTACACAAAGTTACTACCTTGCCCACAGGCCAAGACCAGTTGTTTATTGGCTTACATTTAATTCACGAAGTCACCTCGCCTCAAGCCTTTGCTGCGTTAAACGAAAAAAAGCAGCCTATGGCGTTCCCCGATAGAACCTTTGCAACCATCGATCATATTATCCCCACCTTATCGCAACAACGACCCTTTACCGACTCGCAGGCCGAAACTATGACCGAGGCCCTAGAGAAAAACGTTAAACAGCACAAGGTTCGTTTTTTTGACACCAGCACAGCAAAACAAGGTATCGTACATGTCATTGGACCTGAGCTAGGCTTAACACAACCCGGCATGACCATTGCCTGTGGCGACAGCCACACCAGCACCCATGGCGCCTTTGGGTCTTTGGGATTTGGAATAGGCACCACCGAGGTAAGCCATGTACTAGAAACTCAAACTTTGGCCTTAAACCGTTTAAAAGTAAGACGCATTAATTTTAATGGAGCCTTAAGTAAAGGCATCTATGCCAAAGATGTGATTTTAAAAATTATTCAAGTTTTAGGTGTAAAAGGGGGCATTGGCTTTGCCTATGAATTTGGTGGAGACGTATTTAACGCGATGACCATGGATGAGCGTATGACTGTATGCAACATGAGCATCGAAGGCGGGGCCCGAATTGGGTATGTAAACCCTGATGAAACCACCTTCAAATACCTAGAAAATCGAGAATTTGCCCCCCAAGGACAAGCGTTTGAAAATGCCAAAACGTTTTGGCGGTCTATAGCCTCAAAGCCCGATGCTATTTACGACGACACTGTAACCCTTCATACAGATGATTTAAGCCCTATGGTGACCTGGGGTATCACACCCGGACAATCGATTGGAATAACCGACACCTTTCCTAGTATTGAACGCTTTGCCCCCTCAGAACAAGCCTTGGTTAAAGAAGCTTACGAGTATATGAAATGGAAGCCCAATAGCACCGTAATGGGAACCCCTGTAAACGTTGTTTTCATAGGCTCTTGCACCAATTCAAGACTTTCTGATTTACGAGAAGCCGCAAACATACTGAAAAATAAAAAAGTAAACAGCAACACCAAAACCATCGTAGTACCTGGCTCTCAGCGTATTAAACAAGAAGCCGAGGCCGAAGGCTTAGACAAAATTTTTACCGAAGCGGGTGCCGAATGGCGCGGTGCTGGATGTTCAATGTGCTTGGCCATGAATCCTGATAAATTAATTGGCGATCAAGTATGTGCCTCTACCAGTAATCGCAATTTTATTGGCCGGCAAGGCAGCTCTACAGGACGAACCCTGTTAATGAGCCCAGCCATGGCCGCTGCAGCCGCTGTTAAAGGCCAACTAACCGATGTGAGGGATTGGCTATGAAACACATTCAATTTTCGGGTCGCGCATTACCTATGCGAGGTGACGATATCGACACCGACCGCATTATTCCGGCCCGCTTTTTAAAAGAAATTACCTTTGAAAAAATGGGTGAGTACCTGTTTTACGACGCCCGATTTAACGACGATCATAGCCCTAAAAACCATTTGCTAAACGACCCTATTTACAAAGGATCTTCGTTTTTAATTGTGGGCCAAAATTTTGGATGCGGATCTTCGCGTGAACATGCGCCTCAGGCCATTAAACGCTACGGATTTGACGTGATTATTGGTGAATCGTTTGCCGAAATTTTTGCAGGCAATTGCAAATCGTTAGGGGTTCCCGCTGTTACATTGCCCCGAGCTGACATTGAAACGCTGTGGGCAGAAATTGAAGCCAACCCACAACTGATGCTTCATTTGAACTTAGAGACCAAACAACTGATCGCCGATGATTCGGTATTTGAAATTGATATTGTAGAATCAAGGCGGGTGGCCTTCTTAGAAGGTACTTGGGATTCGTTAGGCCTCTTGAAGCAAAACAAAGACTTAGTCCAAAAAAAAGCCCAAGAGCTTCCTTATTTACATTTTGGAGCTAAGTAGGCTATTGCGAAATGCGATCTGCAGCGTTAAATTTTGCCTTACATCTCATCATTTGGCAAAAGCCTAAATTAAGAAAGAGAATCTACAGTGAACAAAACCGATTGGCTACTATCCCTACCCCACAGATACCCGTTTGTATTGGTAGACCGCATTATTGAAGCCGAAGATTTAAAACGTATTGTGGGTCTTAAAAATATTACCGCCAGCGATACTTTTTTGCAGGGTCACTTTACCAACAAACCCACCTACCCAGAAACTTTATTGGTCGAAGCCTTAATGCAAACGGGTGCGGCTTTGTTTTTAAAAGACCCCGAATACTCGGGTCGTCTTTCGTTTATTGAAGCCATTGAAAACATGACCTTTACCCGCCCCGTTGTACCCGGAGACCAGGTTCGCTTAGAAATCGATGTATTAACCGTAGATGCCGTCTCTATTCAGCTTTCAGCCAAAGCCTTGGTTGAAGGCCGCATTGTTGTAGAAGGTCGCATTCGGTTTAATTTGGCTGAAAAACCCAGAGCCCCTCAAATTCATCCTACAGCCTCCGTTCATGCTTCGGCCATTTTAGGCAAAGACGTTAGCATTGGTCCTTATTCGATTATTGGTGAAAACGTGGTCATTGGCGACAACACCCGTATTGAATCACATGTAATGATTGAAAAATGGACCAAAATAGGCCAAAACTGCAATATCTTTTTTGGATGTGTGATTGGATCGGAAGCACAAGATGTGAAATACCATGGTGAAAAAACCTGGGTAGTGATTGGCGACAGAAACGAAATTCGCGAATACGTTACCATTAACCGATCTACCGGCAACGACACCTTAACCGAAATAGGATCTGACAACATTTTTTTAACCAATGTTCACATTGCCCACAACTGCAAAATTGGAAACAACGTGATTATAGCAAATATGACAAATTTAGGCGGACACACGGTGGTTGAAGACCAAGCCACTATTGGCGGCATGACAGGTATTCATCAATTTACGCGTATTGGTAAAGGGTCTATGGTGGGCGCTTATACCCGTCTTCCCCAAGACGTACCCCCCTACACCTTGTGTGAAGGCAACCCTGCAGTTGTTCATGGTCTTAACCTAGTGGGTATGAGACGTCGTGGTGTTCCAAGACCCGCCATTCAAGAAATCAAAGACATTTACAAAGCCTTTTTCCGCTCGGCAAAAAACACCACTCAGGCTCTAGAAGACGTCAAAGCACTGAATGTTCAAACCGCTGAAGCCCAATATTTGCTAAACTTTATGACTGCCTCGTCTCACCGAGGTATTTTGAAAAAATCAGAAGGCGAACTCCCCGCTGATTCATGAAAATCTTAATCATTTCTGGGGAAATGTCTTCTGACATGTATGGCGCAAAACTTGCCCAACACCTGTTAGAGCTAGACCCCGCTTTAGAACTACACGCTATAGGCGGACCCCATTTAAAAGCGGTTTCACAACACTTTGTTTTTGAAACTGTATACAGCCACAAAGTAGGAATTGCAGGATTCATGGAAAATCTGCTTAAAACCAGTCCTTTCTGGAAAAGTTTACACCAGCATCTTCGTTCAAATCGACCGGATGCAGCCCTTATTATCGACTTCCCCCACTCCAATTTTTCCATTGCCAAAATTTTACAAAGATACAACATTCCCATTTACACCTACATTACCCCTCATTTTTGGATGTGGAACAATCAAAAACAAGCTCAAAAACTAAGTGCATACAGCAAAAAAATCATTGCTATTTTTGAACCCGAATATGAACTTTACTCAAACATTAACTCTCAAAAAACCCATTATTTTGGACATCCAATAGCCGAAAGTTACCCACAGGTAAAATCAAGATCTCTTGCTGAAAAACCTAGGCGTCTTACATTATTTCCGGGCTCACGGAAACAAGAATTTGAAATGCTTTTAGAGCCTATGCTTCAAACCGCCTTTGAATTAAGTAACAAAGGCCTAATAGATCAAGTATTTATCAAAGTATCTGCGCCTACGTTTTTGCCCTATGTAAATCAACAGCTTAGGCAATACTCACTTCCTAACTTAACCCTCTGGGATCAATCTAACCAAAGCCTATTTGAACAAACCGACTGGCTTATATGCGCCTCAGGCTCTGCCACTCTAGAAGCCCTGTTATGCAAAGTGCCCACCCTTATTTTGGGGGCCTTGCCCAAATTAACGTATTGGGCGGCAAAGCATCTGTTACGCATTAAATTACCCCATGTGGCTTTGCCCAATATTTTGGCTAAAAAAGAAATTATGCCCGAACTCGTACAACATAAAATAACTGTTGAAAATATGGTCTCCATTTTTTTAAAATACAATTCAAAATCTGCGCGCGAAACCCTTGTTCTTGGCTACAATTCAGTCATCCATTCTTTAAGAAAAACACCCTCACCTAGCCTCGAAGCTGCTAAGGCTTTTTACACCGATTTATATTTTGACAAAAACTAATTTTTTTTATAAACTGTTAACGTATTTACTGCGCATATAGAAGGGGCCTTTTGTGCAAAAAGAATCCAATCAACCACTTATTTTAATCGTTGCAAAGTCTGAACAAGCCTTTCAATTAAATGCTTTGCTGCGGCCTTTTTTTCAACTTCATACGGCCAATAGCGAGCAAGAAGCCTTGTCTTTTTACCAGCATAATCATCTAAAAATTCGCCTGGTTCTTTTACATGAATCTCTGTTTCCCAAAGACTGCACAACCTTTTTAACCCGTTTAAAACACTACAGCCACTTACCTGAATACATCGCTATTTCAGAAAAAAATGATGTATCTTTTGTGGTTGAAGCCATTAAAGCAGGGGCCTTTGATGTCATCGTATCCAGCCTAAACAACCTTGATCCTGTGCATCTTAGAAAACGTATTCAAAATGCCTTAGAAGTAGATAACTTTATTCAAAAAATGCAAAATTCACCTAAAAAAGATGGCTTTGTTAACCAATTTCATACTGACTTAAAAACCGCTTTGCAAAAACAAGTAGATATATCTGAACCTCGGGGGCTTGTTTCGGGCGATAAAAAAACCATTCTCAGTCTTATGGAGTCAAAGCCAATAGTCACCTTACAAGACGTATTAAACTCGATTATCAACCATCAGTTCAAGCACTACTCCATTTTGATCATCGAAGATGACGCTGCGGTAATGTTATATTTAGAAACTATTTTGGGCCCGCACTACATCTTGCATTCAGCTAACAGCGGAGAAGCAGCCTTAGCTAAATTAGACGAAGGACACCCATTTGACTTAGTTCTTTTAGATATTTATTTGCCAGATATCTCAGGTGTAGATTTACTTCCACAACTAAAAGCACGACTCCCTAAAACCGAAGTGGTCATCATGACCGCCTTTAAAGAAGCCGACATTGCCATTCATACCTTACGATTCGGGGCTGCTGACTACATTAATAAACCCTTCGGAAAAACCAATTTATTAACAACCTTATCTAACACCTTACAGCACGCCTTTATGAAACGAAATTTGCAACATTTTCAAGAATTTTGCAATAAACACTCTCTCAGCAACTCTGAAAAAATTAGCCAATTAGAACAGTTGCATGCCCTGCGTTCAAAAGAAAAAAAGTTTGTTTTAATGAAAGATATTTACGACTATTTTCCCGAATTAAAACAATCGCATTTTTTAGAGGAAACGGTGGTTCCAGTCCATATTTTTTTACAAGAAAAAGGAATTCACCAATTTTTAGAAAATCTAAAGTTAACAGTTTCTAAATAATCCACTACACTAAGCTCACCATGAATGGCTTAGACCGTTTTTACACGCCCTTTTTTAAACTTATCGACAAATGCCCCCGGTCTTGGCTTCTAGCTGCTACAGGGGGGGCTATTTTTTTATACTCAGCTATTTTAGGTCATTTTTTATATCACAATCCTATCATGCCCGATGAATGGTGGCTGTATTTAACAGGTTGGAATGTCAAATTGGACGCAGAGGCAAGAGGTTGGTTTACCGTATTCAAAACACAAGCCAATACCTTTGGATACGGCTCTACGTATTGGTTTTTTTACGGACTACTGTGCGAATGGTTTACAGACGGGCTCAAAGCCTTCCGCTTGCTGGTTTGGGGTCTTTACACCCTCATCCCTCTAATGTGGTTTTGGCAGGCCTTGAACACTCCGGGCGCAAATAAAAAAACAGCAGATGAGCCTCTTTTAGCAGCGCCCTACACCTTAGCGGCTATATGGGTATGGATAACAATGCCAATAGCGTTGTGGATCTCAGGTCGCCCTACAGGACCCGAGGCCCTATCCAGTTTCTTTTTATTTTTAGCTGGATTTGTCATGCTAAATACTTCTTTTAAGAAACCTTTGTCCACAGCCCTTATTTGGGTCCTAATTGGCTTTTCTATTGGCATTCGAAACAACGATTTTCCCTTTATTATTTTGCCAGTCATCTGGACACTTTGGCAGATCAAAGACTTGGATCTGAAACAAAAAGCAATAACACTAGCTCAACAAGGTGGCATTGCAGCTCTTTTTGGACTTCTTGGGGTTGTGCTTGCAAACCCTATTTTGGTTACCAACAACAGCTTGTTTTTTCATGAATTATTAAAAACCACAAAAGGCACTTCATTTTCGCTTGATCTACTTAGAATTTTCTTTACCGACTCTACTTTTGCCTGGGATCGTGCTTATTTGGGTGGTTTTTTTGAACTGGGTTTAGGTATTTTTGCAAGTGCTGCTTTTATAACGTTTTGGGTTCAAGAACGAGGTTGGAAAAAAGGGGTTCTTGAAATTGTGGCTATACTTGCATTTTCTATTTTGTATTTTGCCATTGGCGGCAAAGTATACGGGCGATATTTGTTTTCAGTAACAGCCATGATTCCCCTTTTAATTTTGATAGCCAAGCACAAAACAAAATCAAAAACCTTGCTTTTATGCGCCATTGTAGCTTTTAATTTAGGCAACATTCCTCGCATAACCGTACTTAAAGAACAACTTTGGGCTCACCGTTTAATAGAACAAAAAGAAACGTTTCAAACCCAAATAAAAAACGACCTGGCTTCAAAACCGATTGCCCTGCTCATTGATTTTTCTGAACCTGGCCTTTTTTCATCGTATGGATACATTCCCGATTTTTCTTTTTTAGGCCTCTCTAATCAACAAATCCCCATTTTATCCGATGCTGGAGCCTCTGACTGGATTACAGGAAAAAATTTTACACAGTTCGACGATAAAATTCCCAATGTACTTATTTTAGTGGGTAAACGAATCAATCAATCTACCTCATTTGCCGACTTTGAAACCCATTTAAAAACCAAGCTTATTCCAAGGCTTCACCCCAAAAGCTTAGAAACCTATCATTGGGGCGATATTCAAGGCTATTACCTAACCCTACACTAACTTATGGAACACATTAAAACCGATTATTTAATTATTGGAAGCGGAATTGCCGGACTTTCTGCAGCCCGTGCTTTAGCCCCGCACGGAACCGTAAGTATTGTTTCAAAAAGCCACATCAAAGAAGGTTCTACCCAGTATGCCCAAGGGGGCATTGCGGTAGCTCTTACGCCCCAAGACACCACTCAATTTCATCTTCAAGACACCCTTTCAGCCGGTGATGAATTGTGCCATCTAGAAGCGGTTAAAATTTTGGTAGAAGAAGGGCCAGAACGCGTTAAAGAGCTGATTAATTTAGGGGCCAACTTCGACAAATCTGGGGATGATTTCGACTTTACAAAAGAAGCCGCTCATACCCAACGGCGCATTTTACATGCCGGCGATGCCACGGGAAGAGAGATTGAAAAAACCCTAGGACTTAGCCTCATTCATGAAAAAAACGTAAGGTTTTACCCCAACACATCTGTTGTAGAACTTTGTGTCAGCCATAATGAATGCCAGGGTGCCATAGTCATTCACAAAGATACCGTAATCCAGTTCGAATCTAAAATAACCCTTTTAGCCACTGGGGGCTTGGGCCAATTGTTTGCTCAAAACACCAATCCACCTGTAGCCACTGGCGACGGTATTGCCTTAGCTTTTCAGGCCGGATGCAACGTCCAAGACATGGAATTTACACAGTTTCACCCAACTACTTTGTATTTGGGAGACAAAAAACCCATTTCTTTATTTCTGATTTCAGAGGCTGTACGAGGTGAAGGTGGGGTATTAAAAAATATATATGGTGAACGGTTTATGCCCCAATACCATTCTGATGCAGAATTGGCTCCGCGTGACGTAGTATCCAGAGCCATTTTTTCTGAAATGAAAAAAACAAAATCTACCCATGTTTACCTCGATTTGAGCCATCTTAAGTTCGATGTAAAAACACGATTCCCCACCATTTATAACCGCTGCTTAGAAGCTCAAATTGATATCAGCAAAGACCTTATTCCGGTTGCGCCTGCGGCTCACTATTTTATGGGTGGAATTAGTGTAGATACATTAGGAGAAACCAGCGTGAAACGCCTGTATGCCGCCGGAGAAACCGCCTCCTTGGGATTACATGGAGCTAACCGCTTAGCCTCAAATTCGTTACTAGACGGTTTAGTTTTTGGCTACCGAGCAGGCCATCACGCCTTAAAGACTTACACTGAGTTTTGCCAAACTACGTGGCAAAAAACCTCTTCCACTTTAAAAACCTCCTTAACCTCAACCGACGAAATCAAATTGCAAGAAACAAAAGAGCTCATTCGAGACACACTATGGAATAAAGTAGGTATTATTCGATCGTATGAATCACTTACTCAGGCTCAAACTATACTAAAAACATGCGAATGGGTTAATCAACTATCTCCTTACATAAGTACCCACGTAAGAGATGTTCAAAGTTTGTTGCTAAATGGAACACTAATGTGTGAATTTGCTCTAGCTAGAACCGAAAGTAGGGGTAGTCACTTTAGAACTGATTTCCAAAAAAAAAACAACAGCCGGTGGTTAAACCGGCTGTACAAAACAAAAACCATGCAAACCTTAGGTCTAAAACCTATTAACCAATTCTAAGTTTATTTAATAACCAACTTAGTTGGCGTGTTGTTTTTAGTTTTTGGAACCCGAATAGTCACAACGCCTTCTTTGTAATCTGCTTCTGCAGATGAAAAATCCACATCTTCACCTAAACGAACATATCGTTTAAATGAACCTGTTTCTATTTCTTTGTATACAGAATGTCCCTCTACTTGTTCTAGCTCCGATTTCTTTTCACCAGCTAAAGTCAAAATACCGTCTTTATATTCAATTTGAATATCTTCTTTTTTGACTCCGGGCAATTCTGCAATCACCTTAATGGAAGACGAATCAGAAACAACATTCAAAGGAACATCAACACCTCTTAAATAAGTAAACATACACACTACCTCCATAAAAAAATTTTATCTCGTGCACAAGATTTCGTTACAAACTCTCCAACTGCAAAAAAGATACCAACCTATTGCAGATAATAAGCCCAAAAAAGTTGTTCAAAATTTGTACAATTTTTTTTGTACATGTTAAGTTCGATATGCCATACTAAAAACAGCCATGCAGCCACTTAAAATCAATTTAAATAATCTTCATTTTGTAATCGTTGAACCCCGTAACGCTGGCAACATAGGGTCTATTTGCAGAGCCTGTAAAAATATGGGTATCAAAAATATCACCCTTGTAAACAGCTGCGAATTTACCGATGAAACCCACAAACTCGCCTGGGGGGCTGAAGATACCATCGCTTCGATTAGACACGTTAAAACCTACGAAGAAGCCCTAGATCCTATGCAATGGGCTGTGGGCACCACACAACGTTTACGCGGCACCAATCACCCCTCCTTTGAACCCCGTGAACTGATGCCTCAAATTGCCGAACTCACCCAATCTAACAGTGCTGTTGCTTTTGTATTTGGCCGAGAAAATAACGGGCTTAGCAATGATGAACTGCTACGTTGCAATGTTATTTCAACCATTCCTAGTTTTCCTACTCAACCCGTATTAAACTTATCGCAGGCGGTTATGATTTACGCCTACGAAGCCTTTTTATTTAGCACCGACACTGAAAAACGCTACGAATGGCAACTCGCTAAATCGATAGAACGCGAAAAAATGTTTTTAAGTATGGAAAAAGCTGTTGAAAGTCTGCCCATTGATACCCGAAAAGGATCTGCAGCCTTTGTAAGTTTGTTTAAACGAGTTTTAAACCGTACCCCACTAGAAGAAAGAGATGTTCGTTTGTTTTTTAAATTATTTCAGCTGATACAGGAGGCCAAACATGACACTAATTCCTAATGTTCAAAATCCGTTCGATCTATTCGATACCTGGTTTCAAGAAGCACAAACTATTCCCGATTTAAAATATCCCAACGTCATGTGTTTATCGACAGTAGACCCCAACGGATTACCCGAAGGACGTCAGGTTTTATTAAAAGAACAAAATTCAAAAGGGTTTGTGTTTTACACCAACACCCATTCTGCCAAAGGACTTTCGCTTGCGTCACATCCTCATGCGGCCCTTACTTTTCATTGGGAAAAAATTAAAAAACAAATTCGCATTCAAGGCACTGTGCATAAAACATCTAGCCAAGAAGCGGACGTGTATTTTGAAACCCGGCCTCGCATTAGCCAGTTGGGGGCTTGGGCTTCTTTTCAAAGTGAGTTTTTAGACAAACACGAAACCCTTGAAACACGACTTAAAGATCTAGAAAAAAAATACCATAACCAACCTGTGCCAAGACCTCCTCACTGGGGAGGCTATTGTGTAGAACCTTTAAAAATTGAATTCTGGCTAGAGGGACCTTTTAGACTACACGATAGACTGCTATTCACACGCGAAACCCTGAATCACTCTTGGACTTCACAGAGGCTAAACCCTTGAACTTGGTTATTTTAGGAGCCTCGGGGTTATTGGGTACTGAGCTAACCCATTATTTTAGTTCACGTTTTACAGTTAAGACTTTTACTAGATCTGATTTAGATGTAACAAAACCCTCTGAACTTTCAAAATTATCTGCACTCCCAAACTTAGAATGGGTGATTAATTGCACAGGATACACCCAAGTGGACGCCTGTGAAACAAACCCCGACATAGCTTTTTCGCTCAATGCCAACGCCCCTTTTCATTTGGCCCAGTTTTGTTCAAAAAACAGGCTTAAACTGATTCATTTTTCTACCGACTATGTGTTTGACGGAGAAAAACCCTCCCCCTACCTTGAAACCGATACCTGTAATCCCATCAGTGTGTATGGTTTATCCAAATATCAAGGCGAACAACACGTCTTAACTCAGTGTAAAGAAGCTTATGTCTTTCGAATTCAATGGCTTTACGGCCATAACAAAGGGTTTGTCCCTTTTGTGTTTAGCCAGGCTAAAACACCTGAAAAAACCGTCAAAGCCCTGTCTGATCAATGGGGAACGCATACTTCAACACAAACTATTGCGCAGTGGGTAGAAGCATTTCTAAAAAACAAACCTCCTTTTGGACTTTATCACATTCGCTCTTCTGGATATGCCACCTGGTTTGAACTAGCCAACTTCATCAATCAAAATTGGGCTCTAGGACTGGTCGTTACCCCCTCTACCATGCATGAACTAAGCCGGCCTGCCAAACGCCCAGCCAACAGCCGTTTAGACATCTCTAAGGCCGTTTCACTAAATATCTATACCCCCAAAAGCTGGCAAGACGACTTAAAGGAGTTTATGCAATGAAATTAACCTGGGTAAACCATGCATCATTCATGCTCTCAGACGGACCGGTAACCTTGATTACTGATCCTTGGATAGAAGGCTCGGTATTTTTTAAAGGCTGGTCTTTAATCAGCGACAGCGTATTCACTTACGACGATTTTAAATCCATCACTCATATTTGGTTCTCACACGAACATCCCGATCATTTTAACCCTGAGGTCTTAAAAAAAATCCCATTAGAATTCAGACAAACCCTCACCATTTTGTTTCAAGAAACCACCGATAAACAGGTGATCTCTTTTTGTAAAAAAATAGGATTTGAGCACATTATTGAACTTAAACCCGGGCAATGGACCTCTTTAAGTGACTCTTTCCAAATCGTCTGTCATCCCGACAAACCTGGGTCTATTGATTCGTGGTCGGCATTCAAAATAAATGAAAAACTCATTTTGAATCTAAACGACTGCGTCATTCATTCAGAAACCGAGTTTCAGTTTATTGAAACGATACTAAACAAGCAGCCAATAGATATTTTGTTAACCCAATTTTCGTATGCTCAGTGGGAAGGCAACCCCAACGAAGTACAAAAACGACAGGCTGCCGCAGCAAAAAAAAAGACCACTGTTCACAATCAATGCGACTTTTTTAAACCCCGCTTCATTATTCCATTTGCAAGCTTCGTGTATTTTTCAAACGCAAACAATTTTTACATGAATGACGCCATTAATACCATCGATCAGGTGGTTACCGAAATTAAACAAAAAGGTACCGCTCAAGTAGTGGTTATGTACCCAGGCGATGAATGGAATGGGCAAAACACTTTTGAAACTAAAATCGCTGTGAAACGATACACCGAAGACTTGGCTCAAAAAATAGCCAAAGGCCCCGTATTGCGCTTTGAAAAAATACCTTTAGATACTTTGTTTGAAAGTGCCCTCCAATTTTCAAAAACCCTTAAAAAGACCAACTCTGGCTTACTCTTTTTACTATTTCAATGGACAGTTCTAAGGTCATTCACAGCCTATTTAAGCGACTACAAACAAGCTTTTCGTTTTACCTTAAATAAAGGATTACGCCCCATAAAACTAGATCAAAAACAATGTGACGTAGTGCTCCCTTCAGAATTTTTGAAATTTTGTTTTGAGAAGCCTTGGGGAGGAGAAACTTTAGAAATTAACGGTAGTTTTCAAAAACCTCCCGAAGGAAATTTTTCACATTTTCATCGGTTTTTTCGTTTATTTCGCTTAAACAGTTTGCACTTCAAACTATCTGGTTTAGTTTTATTTTGGAGTAAAAAAGCCCTTAAAAAAGTTTTTTCCACTCGATCTCAAGATGCTGAACTATAGCAGGGTTTGCCAAAGTAGTTACATCTCCCACCACTTTGCCATTCGCAATATCGCTTAACAAACGCCGCATAATTTTTCCGCTTCGGGTTTTGGGTAATTCTGGGGTCAATACAATGTGTTTGGGCTTGGCTATAGGGCCAATGCTTTCAGACACCCACTGAATCAAAATATCCACAGAAACAAGCCCTCTAGACTCATCACTTAAAGTTACAAACGCTACGATTGCTTGTCCTTTTATCTCATCAAAAATACCCACCACCGCAGCTTCCGCAACATGTTCATGCTCTACCAAGGCACTTTCTACTTCCATAGTGCCTATACGATGTCCCGCTACATTTAACACATCGTCTATACGACCCAATACCATAAAATGTCCATCTTCGTACTGCACAGCCCCATCACCAGCAAAATACGTAGACAGGGTTTTCCAGTACACGTCTTCATAGCGTTGCATATCTCCCCAAATACCCCGCAACATCGAAGGCCAAGGACGGGTTAAGGTCAATAACCCTCCTTTTTCAACCAAAACTGTACCCTCTGTTTCTACAACCTTTGCTTCAATACCTGGTAAAGCCACCCCTGCACAGCCAGGCTTCATGGGATGCAGACCGGGCAAAGTAGTAATCATAATGCCGCCTGTTTCTGTTTGCCACCACGTATCAACAATCGGACATTTTTTGCCCCCAATATGGGCAAAATACCACTGCCAAGCTTCAGGGTTAATAGGCTCCCCAACGGTACCCAAAAGTCTCAACGACGACAAATCATGGGCTTTAGGATAGGCGTCTCCCCATTTCATAAACGACCGAATGGCTGTAGGCGCTGTATAAAAAAGGGTCAGCTTATGTTTTTCAATCAAGTTCCAAAATCGGTCTTTATCGGGGTAATCAGGGGCTCCTTCGTACATGAAAACGGTAGCCCCATTGCTTAAAGGCCCATACACCCCATAGGTGTGTCCGGTAATCCATCCAATATCTGCGGTACACCAATATCGGTCATCCTCTTTTAAATCAAACACAGCCCAGGTAGAAAACTTAGCATGGGTTAAATAACCCCCTGTAGTATGAACAATGCCTTTGGGCTTTCCTGTAGTTCCTGAGGAGTATAAAATAAACAGCACATCTTCGCTGTCCATTTTTTCGGGTTCTTGAAACGACTCTGCCTCATCTATCAAGGTTTTATAGTCAAAATCACGACCCTCAACCCAATTTACAGGCACTCCCAAATGAGAGTACACCAACACATTTTCAACGGCTGTATCATTACTAGCCAAAGCTTGGTCTACAATTTCTTTTAACATCAACGGCTTTCCACGTCGATAACCCCCATCCGCTGTAATCACCCATTTTGATTGAGAATCTAAAAGCCTATCTTTGATAGATGTCGCACTAAATCCCCCAAAAATAACACTATGTATTGCTCCAATACGGGCACAGGCCAAAACCCCTATCGCCAGTTCAGGTATCAAGGGCATGTACAGTGTAACTCGGTCGCCTTTTTGAATATTGAATTGATGTTTTAATACATAAGCCAAGCGATTTACAGCCTCAAAAAGCGCTTGATAGCTAAGTTCCCTGACCTCACCCATTTCGCCTTCCCAAAGCAAGGCGGTTTTATGTTTACGCTCTGAGTTTACGTGTACATCTAAACAGTTATACGAGGCATTTAAAGTGCCCCCAACAAACCATTTTGCTATGGGTTTTTGCCAGTCTAAAACAGTATGCCAAGGGCTAAACCAACTTAACGCTTTGGCCCTATCTTCCCAAAAGCCCAAAAAATCATCGTTGGCTCGCTTATAAAGTGATTCATCAGAAATATTCGCTTGCTTAGCAAAAGAATCGCTGGGATAAATAAACTCTAGTTCAGGCAACAACACGTCAATAGCCATAAAATCCCCTTGTCTAAATATTAAAAACCTAATTATATCTAAAAAAATCGATGTTTTAAAGCCAAGTATTCCGTGCAAAACGATCATACTGTAAATGTTTTAGGGGGGAAAAAACGTGGACCAGACTCGTCTATTGGAGACACTTGTCTCTATCAAAACCATTGTCCAATCATTCATGCAGCCCACGGTACAACACGTGGTCATCACCAACGTTACTTCAAAACCAAGCGAATCGGGCTATTGCCTGCTTATTGAACACAGTAGCGTATTTTTTGCTAAGCGAAACACTATTGTTCGTTGGTCACTTCGCTACGATTTAACAACGCACACGTTGCTTTACAACGAAGCCGCAATAGCTACACACAAAGTAGACGTTTTAATGAACTGCATTCAAGGTGTTTTAAGCGATCTAAAACACAAAAAAGCCCGACTTTATTGTAAAAATAAGGAGGGCTGCTAATGCAAGCGCATCCAATTCAGGCCGCAGCCCAACAAGCCGTAAGACACAGTCAAGATGCACAAGGACCCCCTAACAGAGCATTAATACACTCATTGATAGGATCCATTGATATTGGGAGCCGACGCCCTAATGTGCTTGAAACACCCGGCTTATTAGAAGGTTTGGGGCTTTTGATTTTAGCCTTTCAAGCTCTTCTAGAAGGGCGTTCAAGAACTCAAGCACCCATTGTTAGGCGTCAAAATCAATTACCTATCGTTCGCTTAGGCGATCGGTTAAGCAACCATGCTCAAAGCACGTTTAGTGCTCAACAACAATCCGCCAGTAGCGGAATTCAAGTTGTCTCGTCTTTTGAAGGGATACTAGGATCTTTACACCGAATACAACACAAAGCCAAAGCCCTCACTACATTAGCCGCCTTACGAGCGAAGCCTACCCTCGATAAAGATAAAGACGACATGGGCTACTCCATCACGTTACCTTACCGACCTGTTGATGGGATGTATGACCCTAAATTTAGAATGACCTTTGAACAATTTATACATTTTGGAGAAAGTTTGCGCATTGATACAGCACCCAACGTGGTTTATTTTCACAAAACAAACCCCACCGAATTTGAAAAATTTACAAGTTTAAAAATGTCTTCAGATCATTCTGAGACAGTATCTTCATATCTAATTGAAATCATGGAAGAAAGTGTACTTAGTTTAGATGACGAAGTAAGGGAAAGTTTAGTAAATATCACTCAAGTACTGGTTCAGTCTAACCAAATGGGTGAGATTTACAAAAAAATTGTAGGTCACTACCACACTATTTTAAGAAAATTTATTAGAAGCCTACACAGTCAGCATCGCGCCAATTACTCCGACAGTTCTGCCCTTGAATTAGCCTTAGAAAATCAAGAAAATTCAGGTCTTTTGAACGCATTAAAAGGAAAGAAAACATCCACAATGTCGCAACTTATTGGATTACATGAAAGTTTTCATCTTTATCAAAATCAAGCACATACCCTACAAAACTCACTCAACGAGTTTGAAAAACTTAATAAAACATTAGAAAAAGTAGAGCTTTTCTCTGAAAATGCCCAATGGGTTCTCGACTACCTTGAACCCGCAGTTGGAAAGTCAGGAACCCAAAGTGTTCTGCGTGACTTAAATAACTTGTCCGAACATAGAGAACTTGCCAAAAAAGAACTGGTTGCCTTGGAAAACTCGCTTGAAACTCAAGCCAAACCTTTGCCTACACAAAATCCCTTGGCAGACTTATCTAAAGCCCTTGAGACTTCTACAACTCAGGTAGTTTAGGTTAAACTATGTTATGCGCTTTTTAAAATATACCCTTGCTCTTTTTTTACTAAACAGCACCCTTGTTTTTAGCCAATCCTATGCATTTCATCCTTCACAACAGTTTTATCAAAATTCTATCGAATTGCAAAACCCCTCAGGCTTAGACGGTCTTTTCAAAAACCCAGCCAGTACAAGCTTAGGAGAGGCTACCGTCTTTCAATTCAAGTCATCCAATACCAACCTTGGCTACCAACCTATACATGCTTGCGCTTTAGCCCATTTTAATGTTTTTAACCTGGGTTTCAGCTATTTTCAAATGGGAAGCTCCGATTTAATCGGTGCCACCAAAACAGGCTCTGAAAGACCCGTTGAAACCATCGCGTTTTCCGACCTCTATCGAAGCTTCTCAGCCTC
>Ga0172373_10000978_pt1 | contig 46535 bp, 37 predicted proteins | sample Lak10m_2_FD_114546 | JGI IMG/M metagenome (GOLD analysis project Ga0172373, IMG submission 114546) | Freshwater microbial communities from Kabuno Bay, South-Kivu, Congo - kab_092012_10m | ecosystem: Environmental > Aquatic > Freshwater > Lake | place: Democratic Republic of the Congo... | reverse complement strand
TAGCTATTTTTCATTAATTTTATATCTATAAATTTTATTAATAATATTTTATAAATATATTTCAATAATTTATTCAATTTATAAAAATATTAATTGAATAAACCAAAGGTGAACACCCCTATACATATAATATATATTAGATTTTATAATTTAAATTTGTAAATTATAAATAATAATTATTAAAAATTATCTTATACAAAAATATTTTATATTTTTGAAGGTTAATAAATCCTCTTTCCATCTAATTATTATTTATTTTTTAATGGAAATTTCTTAATATATAAATTTTTATGAAATTTTATATAATTTTGCGAGTAATAATTATTTTATTAAAAATAGGTATATTTAATGAGCATATAAAATAATACGTGTATTTTTTATATACACATATTATTTATTAAAGCTAAATATTTTTTATGTCTAGTATAACATATTCATTTTATAAATTTTATTTTTGTGTATATAAAAATAATATTTAATAAAATAATATTGCAAGTAATGATTATTTTATTAAAAAAAGGTATATTTAATAGACATAGAAAAAATACCTTTTTTTATGTAAAAATTATTTATGAAATAATATAAAATAAAATAATATAATATAATATAATATAATATAATATAATATAATATATGAATTCTAATAATTCTTCCACACTCTCTGGTTATTCATATTCAGTAGATGGTAATTTTATAACTTTAAATGCAAAATCTGTGCACTTTGGTGATAATAGTTGCAATAATAAAACAGTTATTTCAAATTCTAGTATTAGACTAGGTTGTGGAGTTGATACTAGAACGCAAGATTCAGGTTTATTATCAGTAGGTAATGATGAATTAATAATAGATGGTATAGCTTCATCTAATAATATAAAAAATATTAAATTAAATGATAATGTTATAATAAGTGGCGAGTTAATACCTAATAAATTAAAATTTCCAGATCATATTGGTCATCCTATAACTAGTATTGATATGAATGAATTATATGATATTTTATATAATCGTCAAAAAGGTACACTTTTAGTAACAACCATAAATACAAAAGGAAAATTTACAAAACCAATAACTATAAATTTTGCAAAACCATTTAGAAATATTCCTCATGTTGATATTAAAAATTTAAATTTAGATAACAATATTTCAATATATATAGGCAATATTACAAATAAATCTTTTGATATATCTTTTAAATCAAATAGTATAAATAGAGTTAATATGGAATGGACAGCTGAATTATTACTTCCTACAACTAATACTAATATAGTTATTGGTGGTAAAAATGGATATAAACTAAATATCTAATAATTTTTTTTGTCTATATTCTTTCATATATAAATTACGTTGATTTTGAAATTCATCACCTAATTTTTCTTTCTTTTTAGCCAAGTATTTAAGCGCTGCTTCTCTATTTTTTAATTGTTTAGTTGTAACATTATTATGATCAATTATTTTATTACTAGTTTTCCAATTATTTTGTATAATTTCATATTCATTTTTATTTAATTTTAGATTATAATTTTCATTTAAATAATCAATAAATATATTTAATTCACTTTGTAGATCATAAGAATTAATTTTTGTTTTATATTGATATTTTTGACAATTTATAATTTTTGAAAATTGTATATAATCAATATTATTTACATTAACAATTGAAAAATTATTAGGCATTTTCGGTTTATCATGTATTAATATTTCATTTACTATTTTAATATTTTTAGGTAAACTCGGAATAGTATAATTAGATATTTTTAATTCTGGATAAGTTTTATTCAAAAATTCTATTAATAAATTTAATTCTTTTTGTATATCATTACATTGTATTGTATTTTTTTTACTAATACGAATTTTATTAATTGTTTTTGCATACTGAATATAATATTTATTTTTTTCACAATAAATACTAAAATTAGAAGGTAATTCTATTTTAATATTTTCTAATGATGTTATCGGATGTTCCATTATTTCTAATTTATATTCTTTAGAACTAGTTTTTTCATCACATAATTCATCATCAGTTTTTAATTGATTAGTTAAAATATTTATACCTGATTCATCGGCACATAATTCATTATCAGTTTTTAATTGATTAGTTAAAATATTTATATCTGATTCATCGGCACATAATTCATTATCAGTTTTTAATTGATTAGTTAAAATATTTATATCTGATTCATCGGCACATAATTCATTTTCAGTTTTTATTTCAGAATTTATTTGATTACTTGATTTTATAATTGAATGCATAGACATAACTAGTTCTGGATATTTTTTATTTAATTTATTAATAAATAGATCAAGTTGTAATTGAAGATCATTATTAGATAATATCATTTTAAGATTATATCTTTTATCATTATATTTTCTATCATATATATAATATTGATTATTATCTTTATTTAATAGACTAATATATTTAGGTAAATTTATTTTAGTATCATCTTCATCTGATTCTAAGTCACTATCAGAAACATCATTTAAATTATTTAATTTTTTTTTAATCATTGCTAGTTTTTCTTGAATTGTAAATTTACTTGATTTATTACCATCAAATCTTTTACATTTTGGATGATTAGATATATAAAAGTATTCTCTATATTTATCTGTATCTAACATTTCTTTTCGATAACATACATATTTAGGTAAGTCTTTTTGACTAATACCTGATGGTAATTCAATTGCATCACATCTTCGTTCTGATTTATCACGATTTGAATTTTGAACAGACATATTAACTAATCTAAGATTTTCTTTTCTATTATCTAATTTATTATGATTAATATGATCAACTGTTTTTTCAAAACTTGTTAAATCTTCAGTATGGACATCCATAATAACTTGATGAAGATAATAATATTTATGATTTTTAGTACATGATGATGCAACATAACCATTTTTATGTAAATACCATGGGGATCTATTACCTTTAACATATAAAACTTTATTAATATCATTTAATGAAAATTTAGTATATGTTGTATCTTTTATATGCATTATATAATAAATATCATTATTTTTATCTTTTATTTTCCAGTACATATTTCTATATTGGCCTGTATATTTTCCATGAGATATCAAGTATGATTCACCATTTTCTAAAATTTCATAATTAGAAAATTCATCATATAAATTACTATCAGTATTATTTGTAGTTGAATTTGTAATATTAATAGTATTAACGGTTTCATTTATTTTAATATCTTTTATTTTATAAGTATTATAATTATCAACATTATCAATTTTAATATTTTTGATTCTATAATCATTATGATCTTCATTTATAAAAGTGAAATTTTTATTTTTGGCTCTGTCATATAGAATATTATATAATTTTATTGTTGATTTATAATTTTTATAATACCATAAATTGTCTTCTTCATTGAAGACAAAATTTTCTACTTTACAAATTTTTAATCTAGATATTATTAATGCATGTTCTAAACTGAGTTTAATCTTGTCTACAAGTATGCAGTGTTTTTTATTCGGAAAACTTATTACTTCCATTAAAAAAATATGAAATTTTATCTTTAAATAATTTTAGTTTCAATTTTTATAAAGTATTATAATACGATTATAAAAATTATATAAAATGGTAGATAGATATAAAATGTATGAATTACAATGTTAATTCGAATAAGCAGTGCCTGCCATGCCTGACATAACTCTCAGTACATTATAATTCATTGTATATATATTAAGGAGGGAACTGGATCCATTGCCCCAATTTTTTTGCCAATCAGAAGAAAAGTTATTTGAAACACCAAAATCAACATTAAGAGTTGCATTATCAATACGAGAGAAATTGCAAGTACCTGATGGTTGATGATCTTCAGCTTTGAGAGCAAAGCTATATACGTTAATACCGTCTGCTGGTGTGTTGCTAAAATGTTGGAATGGTTGAACATAATTGAAGTACTGTCCATCTCTTGCTTGGAAACGATCATGACCATTTAGTTGAAGTTTTGCATTTACAACTGGATTATCTGAACCGTCTACGAAATTTCCATAATTAGTATAATCTACAACATTTAATGATGCTGATTCAAGGAATCTTAATACATGTGAATTAATTGTTGTACCAGACACATTTACACCTGCTGCGAAAAGTAGATCTTTAATATCAGATACAGTTCTAGAAATATCTTGCATTGTTAAATTATTTGATATTACAATCATATTATTAAGTACTGCAGTAAATAGTTCAGAGTCAGTTGAGCATGAATTTGTTATTTCAGGAAGAGCATCTGATGCTGGTGTAATTACGCCAGTAGGACTAGTTGAACTAGTTGTAGCTGTTGCGGTACTTTGCGCAACCATTTTAATCTCAAATTTAGCAAGCATTTTACCTAATGCTGAAGATAATGAGGCATTAGTATTACCCTCAATTAAATCACCTACTTTAGTTGCCATGTCACCATTACTAACTTTAATTACAGTTTTAGTAGCGGGTGAACCTGGTGCATAAGAAAATCCATTTAGTGATACTGCAAATAAAATTTTAGCAAATCTATCTTTTGCAGCACTCCAATCACCATTGAAAGCATAAGAAATCCATTGTTTACGAGTTGTATATCGTTCAAGTTGTGGTGCCCATACTAAATATTTGCATGGGTGATTGAAATTTAATCTGATTTTATTGCTATTACCAGTAATAGTTTCAGATCCTGTAAATTGAAGTTGTTCAATCAGATATTCATGTGATGCTTGAGCAAATCTTTTACGTTCTTCAGAATCAAGATATACATAATCAATTAGTAGATATGAATCTTTCATTAGATTATTAAGATTGGTAGGGTAGTCAGTTTCCCAATTGATACAGTCAGCGAGGGAACGGAAATTAACGGTAACTCTAACATCATGATATTGAAGAGCAATTAGTGGTAATGCTAGGCCATTATTACGATTAAACCAGAATTGTAGAGGAATATACATTTGATATAATGGTTTGTCATTAGTACTTACTGTAGTTAGTTCAGATACATCACCAATCATTTTACCATATCCTTTTTGTTGTCCAGCTTTATGAGTTAGTTCATACCAAATATTTAACCAATCACCATAATGTTGATCAATTTGTGATCCTCCAATTTCAATTTTGCAAGATTGTACAAGTGCATGTCCAAGACGTCTAACATAACCCCAAGGTTTATCAATATTAGTTACAGCATTCAGTTGAACAGCAATATACATATTTGTAATAAGATCACCATTACGATTAATATTGCAAGTTACTTGACGTCCAAAATCAATAGATCCATTCCATGTTTGTTGGATTGGTTCAACAGCAAAATTAGTATGTCGTCTATATACTACTTTAAAGAAAGTAATTTGAGGATTACCAGATAGATATACGTCTTGTGCGCCATAAGCGACTAGTTGCATAAGACCTCCAGACATTATATTATATAATATACATAGAAAAAAAAATTAAATATTTTTTTTATAAATTATTAATTTAACGCATTAAAATAATAATTATATATAATAAATTAAATTATTATTATATTTTTATACATAATTATATATAAATTTAAAGTTTTTTTATAATATTATTTTAATAATATTATGATACAAAATAAAGATATTATTAAATACAATAAATTATCTAAATACAAAGAAACAAAAAAAATAATCAATAAAGAATACACTACTCTTGATAATAAACATCGGCAAATGGTTAAATTAATAAACAATAAAAAAAATGATAAAAATTTTTTATTTAATAAAATTAATGAATTAAATGACGAAATTAATAATACAGATAATATATATAAACGAGCTTTATTATTAGATGAAAAACATAAATATGAAGTTGCATATGATAATATATGTAATAATTATGAAGAAATGGATTATTATGATATTGCAGGTGATTTAATAAATGATTATTATCAAAATCGTGAAAATAATTATATTGATATTAAAGAAACTAAAAATATATTAGATTTTTTAGTTGATAAAAAAAAAATAAATAACTTAAATAAATCAAATTTATATGAAAAATATTGTCAAAGAATTAATGGTATTAAAATCATTCAAGACGACGGGTCAAATAGAATTAAATATTGTCAGGATTGTAATATTGAAAAAATATTAGATATGGCTGAAAGTGCGTATATTTGTCAATGTTGCGGTGATAGTGAAAACATTATATTAGATGAAGATAGACAAATTAAAGATTATTCACCTTATAAAAGATTAAATCATTTTAGAGAATGGCTAAATCAATTTCAAGCAAAACAAAATCCTGATATATCAGAACAAGTATTTATTGATATAGTCAGAGAATTAAATAAAAATCGTGTTATTGATTTATCAATATTAAATAAAAAAAATATGAAAATTATTCTTAAAAAATTAGGATATAATATTTATTATGAACATATTGCATATATTATAAATAAATTAAATAATTTACCCCCACCTAAAATTACACGTGATATGGAAAAATTATTTATATCAATGTTTTATAAAATACAAGATCCATGGGAAAAATTTAAACAACCTGATAGAAAAAACTTTTTATCATATTCATATGTTTTACATAAATTTTGTGAATTATTAGAATTAGATCATCTATTAGAATGTTTCCCATTGCATAAAGATCCAAATAAAATTATGGAAAATGATCAAATATGGGAAAAAATTTGTAAATTTCTAAATTGGGAATATATTGCATCTTTCAAATAGATTATAATTTAATAAGTAGAAATTATAATCCATTTCATAAAAATACAATCAAATTATATTCATGTAAATTTCATGCTTATGTATGAAACTTTAGATAAATAAAAAATTTAAGATTTATTCCAATCATACATTTAATAATGATATTTTTTAATATACCTATTTTTATAAAAATTATCAAAAATTTCATAAAATTATTTATCAAAGATAAATATTTTTTTTTATTCTCATTAAATATACTTATTTTTTAATTAAATAATTATTACTCCCAAAATTATATAATTTTATTAAATATTATTTTTAAATACATGATTAGAATAAATCTTTGATTTTCTGTCATTCTTAATAATTTTTATAAATTAAATTTTTGATAATCATAATTATGAGTCTATTTATCTAATTTAGAAGTAATAATTATTTATAAAATAATAATATTATTTAATAATTTTCTTGAAAATAAGTGTATAAAAATTAATTTAATTTATAAAATAATAATAGAAATAAAATTAATATCTCCAAAGAATGACTACTTAATAAAATATTGATTAAAATAATTAAATATTCCAATTATTATAAAAAATATATACTTTTTCTAACTACACTAATTTTCATGAGTAAAAAATGTTACTGTATCTAATTTTTATGAAATTTTTGATAATTTCATAAAAAAAGAATATACATGTTATTTTTTATTCTTGTTATACCATATACATTTTATAAAAATTATTACATTTAAAAAATAACATTTAATTAATACGCATTATTAGTAAGTAATAATTATTTATTTAGAAATGAATATACACTCATTTTCAGGAAAATTATCAAAAATTTTATAAAATGAATACTATATTACCGTATTCATTTTATAAATATTATTTAGAATGACAGAAAATATTTGATTTTCTGTCTTAAGATTGTGATAAATTGAAGATTTATCACAATCATGTATTTAAAAATAATATTTAATAAATTTATATGTTATAATGATTTATTAAAAAATAGGTATATTTCATAAAAAATACATTTATTTTTTCTATGATCATTAAATATATCTATTATTAAAATAAATCATTATTACTCACATAATTATATAAATTTATTAAATACTATTTTTAAATACATGATTGTGATAAATTTAAAATTTATCACAATTTTAAGACAGTAAAACTTTGATTTTTTGTCATTCTAAATAAAATTTATAAAATGAATATAGTAAAATAGGCATAAAAATATTTATTTTCGATAAATATTTTTTTATGAAATTTGTAATAATTTTCATGAAAATTAGTGTATTTAATTAATTCATATATTTTAAAAGCAAATAATGGTATAAAATAATAGCAATATTTAATGAACATAGAAAAAATTTAATAATTTTCATTTATGAAATTTTTAATAATTAATATTTTTTTCCTTTACCTTTTTGATAATTATCTAATGTTTGTATACCTTTACCTTTTTGATAGTAATTATCAAATGTTTGTGTACCTTTACCTTTTTGATAGTAATTATCAAATGTTTGTGTACCTTTACCTTTTTGATAATTATCAAATGTTTGTATACCTTTACCTTTTTGATAGTAATTATCAAATGTTTGTGTACCTTTACCTTTTTGATAATTATCAAATGTTTGTATACCTTTACCTTTTTGATAATTATCTAATGTTTGTATACCTTTACCTTTTTGATAATTATCAAATGTTTGTATACCTTTACCTTTTTGATAATTATCAAATGTTTGTGTACCTTTACCTTTTTGATAATTATCTAATGTTTGTATACCTTTACCTTTTTGATAATTATCAAATGTTTGTATACCTTTACCTTTTCCTTTTTGATAGTAATTATCAAATGGTTGCATACCTATACCTTTCTCTTTCATATCATTTGAATTATAAGTGTGTACATGAAAATTTATATGTTTAGGTAAGCTATTTGTATGATTATACAATAATTGATTTTTAATAATTTGAATTTCTTGTTTTAAGATATCATTTTCATCTTTAAGAGAATTATATTTTTCATCTTTAGGTAAATCATTTTTTGAACTAGAAGAACCTGAACTTTTATCAAAATCAATAAATAATGAACTATTGTCATAATTATTTATAGGTTTTGTTATGATAAATTTTTTAGATTCAATTGGATATGATCCACCTCTAGCAGCGGCAGATGCAGATAGATATTCTAATTCATCAAATATACATTTCTCGGATATCACACTAATATATTTAGCTAATAATTCTTGTGATATTAATTTTTTTCTATTTATTATTTCAGTATTATCATGAAATTTAACTGAAATAGTTTCGTTATTTATTTTTTTGTCAACTATACCTTGAATAATATAATTATCTTTAATTACGCCAACTTGTTCACCTATTACTAACTTATCAAATTCTATAAAGTCCATTGTAGTTATTTCCGTATCATCTTCAATATAAAATTGATCAAAAAATTCTTTATAAAATTTATCAGATGACAATTGTTTCCATATATTATGAAAAGTTTTTTCTGTAGTAAGACAATTAATATTTTTTATTAATTTTTCACCATTTCTTTTTATAACAAGTGCCTCTTTACTACTAATAAATTGAATAAATTGTACTGGTTCCAATTTATCTGATTTTAAATCATAATAACCAATAATAGATTTTGGTCGTGGTATATCATTAATATTAATAAATGTTAATTTAGGTCTTGAACTAAATTCTTTCAAATTTAAAGTCATTTTGAGATAATATTGTTGACGAAATATATGAGGGTACAAATTATGTATAGTAATGTAATATATTTAAATTTCAATTTTTTTATATTTTACTAATTAGATAAATATCTACATATAAATATATGGATAAAATTATTTTTATTATATTAATTAGTATTTTAATTTTTTTTACTTTATTAAATTATTATATTATGAATAATGTAAAAGGATTTGAAAAATGTCAATTATTAGAAAAAAATAATGAATTGCAAAAAATTAAAGTTAAATCTATATATGATTATCGTGTTTCTAAAGAATTAAAAAATATGTTTATTGAACCATCTATAAATTATGGTTATCAATCTTTTAATGAAGAATAATTTAAATTCATTTTAAAGATTTTATATTATTATATTTTAATATGTCTCAAACAGGATACTTTGTACAAGATTCTTTTATTCCTGATGATCAAAAATATGTATGTTTATCATTTTTAACTGATAAAGAAAATAAAAATACTTTAAATGGTATCAAAGTTAGAGGTGTTTTTCCAACATATGAATTAGCATGTGAACATGCTAAAAAAATTCAAGGTATTGATCCATATTTTCATGTTTTTGTAGGTGATGTAGGAAAATGGTTACCATTTGATCCTAATCCTGATTCAGAATATGTAAAAAATTCAGAATATGCAAATGAACAATTAAATAATTTAATGAAAGGATATTTAGAGAATCAGGAAAAAGCAAAAATATATCATGAACAACGCAAAACAGAAATGATTAGACAAAATATAATGGACAATTTAACATCAAAGCAAGATAATTTAAGTTCGTTAAATAAAAAATTAAAAAAAGTGGAAAATGAAGATGAAAAAGTAGATCTAAAAACAAAAATAGAAATTATTGAAGATCAAATTAAAAAGATGGAAGAAAAAAAGGGTGAATTAGATGGTAAAATTACAGATTTAAATAATCAAATTAAATCTTTTAATTCAAATATGTCAGAACCAACTATTATTGATAATAATTAAATTTAATAATAATTAATGATTATTAATTATTATTAATTTATGATTTTTTATAACTATTAAATGTATCTATAAATATTTTGGAATCAGCAATCATTTTTATTTGTTTTTCACATATTTTATCTTGTTCACTAGCATTACCAATAACATAAAATAAATAAAAATTATTAATATATGGTTTTTCATCTGAATCAGATCCAAAATAGTTTTTCATAAATGTTTGAATGGGTGGTGTTTCTGTATATGATTTATCATAATTATATGTTGTAGTAATCCACTTTATAATTGATGTATTTTTTTCTCCAAATGTATAATATATATATTGATAATCAATTGTATCAAATATAAAATCACCATTATCTTCTATTAATAAGACATCATTTCCAGTATTCTTATTTCTTATGTATGATCGTAATAATTCTCTAATAAAATAAGTTTGTGCTAATGTTTCAGTATAAAAATTAGGTAATGGTTCAATGTATGTATCTTTATCTTGATATAATTCTTTATTCTCTGTTAAAATTGATTTATAAGTTATCTCTAATTTTTTTACATCTGTTTCTTTTTTATAATAGTTATATTTAATCTTAGTATCATTTTCAAATGAGATTACTTTAAACATATATTTATCATTAATATCTGATCTAGTTACATCTTTTCTAGTTGTGGTTATTGTTAATGGAATATGATCTGGGATTTTATAATAAGATTTTTTATCTAAGCTTTTAAAAAAATCTTCATTAATTCCTATTTCAGGTTTTGTAAATCCTGGACATTCTGCTAAAGATTTAATTATACCTATAATATTTTCATTTATATAAAAAGCTTCAAATGGTAATGTTTGAGGTGATATTGATATTTCATCATTTATATTTAATAATTTTTTATAAAAATCACATAATATATCTATTTTATTATTATTTATTATATGTTTTAAAATTTCTGATGCAATCATACATATTTTAAATTTTTTTATATAATTTTCTTTAGGATTTTCTTTAGGAGTTTTGCTTTTATCGTGATCGGGTATTTTTTTGCTAGAACTAGATTTACCCATTTGTGTGCCTGCATCAGTAACACCTGCATCTGAATATTTATCAATTTCATCCTCATTATAATCTTCGTCATATTCTATATATTTTTTATTTTTGTTTCTAGTCGTGTATAATGTTATATTTTTATCACGGAATAAATCTCTAATAGTTACATCTTCTTCATATCTATATTTATGTGGTAATAAATTATTTATTCCTAATCTTATTGATTTTATAACATGTTTATTTATTATTTCATCATATAATTCTCTATGATTATTTTTTAAATATGTTATAAAACCATTAGCTATTTCTGGAAATATTGATAAAAATATTGGATTAATAAACATAGATGCTCGTATTAGTTTTGAATATTTTAGTATGGCTAACAGTTTACTAGTTATAAATTCTTGTTTTTCTTTTAGTGTTTTTTTACTTAAATCACCAATATGATCATAAAAATTTGTTATTAGGTTTTCAATCATGGGTACATTTAAACCTATATTATAATCATCTAATTCATCATTATTAACATTTATATATGTATCTATTATATTTTCTTTTCCTGGTAAATCCATTACAATAAATGTTGCATAATTTCTACCTTTTATTTCTTTAATTCTTATTTTAAATTCATATACCATTATAGATCTACTAGATTGAGGATTATTAATAGTTTTTTTTATTCTGCCATTTTTTTTCCTATAATTATTATCAATATTTACTACAAATTGTTCAAAATTTTTAATTTCATTATCATTTAATTCTTCATAACCTATGCTATTATTGTTTTTAACTAATGATAAAAATTCATCCATTTTTCCTTTTTCTATTGTTGCAGTATCATCTTTTTCTTCATTAATATCAGCTTTCGTATATGCATATATTTTATGATAATAATCTTCAGGGTTTCTATTTGTCCAATATGATTTATAAGGTAAAGCTAATCCATATATTTCAAAAATTCTAAAATATACGGCTTCTTGATGTTGTATAGATTGTAATGTTTTTTGTAATATTCCAGAATGACCATTACCTCCGAAAATAGTATATGTTTTTCCAACACCAGAATATCCATATGTCATCATCATAATAGATTCACCCTTAGCTAAAAAGTTAGGTAGACCCATAAATAGTGCTAATGTACTATTATCTGAAAAGCCAAATTCATCATAAATAGCTTTAAATTTAATAGATAAAAATGTTTGAATATCTTTCTGCGTTTTACCAGTACACTTTTGAATATTATCACTAATAAAATTATTATTATCATCAATTGAAAAAATTTTATTATGTTTTGATCTTTTAACTGCGTCTTTATCATTTATTCTTAAATAAACAGCAACAGGTGATTTATAAACAGATGCATATCCATCAATAATGTCTTTCAATAAATTAAACATAAATAAACCTTTTTTTAATTCTAAATCATAGTCATCATCTTTTATATATTTTGTATCATATGTATCTAGTTCTGAATTATATAATTTTACTATATTTGGAATAACTATTAATCTAGATATATTTTTTATTTCTTCATCAGATTTATCAACTGGTTTATTAGGAAAAACATTCCAATTTTTTAATAAATATTGAAAACATGAATTTATAATTTTTAGTGTAATGTAATGACTATTTCTCATATAAGTGATATTGTGATCTTTTAAACCAGAAGTTTCAATTTTTTTTAATATATCTTCAATTATCTGACTATAATAATAAACTGTTCCTTTTGATATATTATAATATATTTTATAATCTTGAGATAAAAGTATCGTTTGAATATACTTAATTACAAATGATTGATGATTATGAAATTGCATATATAATATATTATATTGCGATACTGCTTTTGTAAAGTCATTATACTTAATTTTATATACAGTTATTTTATTATATAATGTACGTAATTCAATATTATAATCTTTAAATATTTGATGTGTACCACCTTTCAGTGTCATACAAAGTTGATTAAATTTTTCTAGTATATTATCATCAATCTTATCTAAATTATATGTACTTTTTATTTCATTAAAAATATCATTCATTTTAGCTATTCTTTCATTTATTTGTTTAATATTTTTATCAATTTTATCATATATAGATATATTTAATGCACTATTTAAATCAACAGTTAAAGTATCTATTTTTTTTTTCTCATTATTTAATTTCATAATATAAATATTTATATCAAATAATAAATTACAACATTTATTATAATTATCATTAGTAAAAAATTTATTTTTATATTTTATAAAATTATCAATATCAATAAAAAGATTATTTATTTGTTTGCTTATATCTGAAAGTCTAGTTTCTATAGATGCATTATCTGTTTTATTAAATTCTATACTATTAAAATTTATTTGATGATAATAATCAAATGATATGTTCATTTTTTGCGCCCATTTATTATATATTATTTTAATAATATTATATGTTTTATTTATATCATATAAATATATATTACCTCCACTTTGAAAAATAGTTGGTTGAACTAATTCATCTACATCTGTTTTTAATTGTTTTGAAAGTTCTTCAAATTTTTTAGTCAATGTAACTTCTTTCGTTGATAAAGATATTCCATCTATTTTATCTATTTGAATCATTTCAGATACCATAAATGTTGGATCAATAAAATATCTTTCATTTAAATCACCAATTTTTAATATTTGTATAATCTAAAATTTCTTTTTTTTTCTCATCTAATTTAACTGTAAAACTGTCTATGTTTATTAAAATTTTGTCCAATGTATCCATATTTATTTTAATATCTTTAATACCTTCTAGGAACAATTCACCTTGTCTTGTGTCAGTAGTATCTAAATATTCAAATAAATTTTTCATTTCTGAATCTAATTTATCAATAATTTGTTTTAAAATTAAACTCAATTTAGGATCTTCAATAATTGGCCTAACAAAAGTAGTAACATCTTCTGGTTTTATGTTTATTACATAGTCTGTACCTTGTGCAATACCTAACATTTTTGTAGCATTAATAATTAAATCTGGATTAATATCAGTTGATTTAATATCTAATTTTTTTGAAAATTGTTCATTAAATTCAGTTAATTTATTAGCCAAGACACGAATAGAGTCATTAACAGGATCATGACCAAGAGTTTCTATCGAATCTAATTTATTTTTTAATGTATTTACGATATATATTAAATTTTGAATTTCTATTTGTGATGGTATAAATGATACACCCATTCCTTTTTGAATATATATTTTTTGTAATTTATTATTAAATTTATTATATTTATTTTTTAAATAATCATAAAAACTATCTTGATTTTTCATTATAAAATATAATAGAAAAAAATATATTATATTATATAATATGACCGAATATGAAACAAATAAATTACTTAAAAAATTAGAAAAAATTTTAAGAAATGATGAACGATTTAAATCTGAATATAATTTTAAACATAATATTAAAAAATTAAATAATTCATATACTTCAATTGATATGACAAGTCTAATAATACCATTTTTAAAAAATAATACTATTAATCATAATATGGTACCTGTAGATAATAATATAAATGAACAACTTGAAACTCTTAATAAATTAATAGAAAATACTAATAAAAAATTATTAGCTTTTAAAATGGAGTATGTAGGATAATAAATTTAATTTTAATTAATTAGTTATCTTTGATAAATAATTTTTGTATAGAAAAAAACGTATTTTAATGTTAACGCTATACTCTTCTTTTTTTAATGCACTTATTTTTATTATTAAAAAATAAAATATTTATGAATACATCCATTTTTATAAAAAGTATCAAAAATTTCATAAAAAATGAAAAATTATATAAATTTATTAACTATTATTTTTAAATTCACTAAATAAAATTTATAAAATGAATATAATAAAATGATATTCATTTTATGAAATTTTTGATAATTTTCATGAAAATGAGTGTATCTTAATAATTAGTTTAAAAATATTTATAATAATTAATAATTATTATAAAATTATTAATACTTAATTGAAACAACGAGATAAAAATCAAATATTTTTATCTCATTATTAAGCTGAGAAATAAATTGAATATTTATTTCTCGGTGAAACATTGATTGCATATGATTTATTGAAACAATGAGATAAAAATCTTTGATTTTTATCTCATTATTAAGCCGAGAAATAAATCTTCAATTTATTTCTCGGCGAAACATTTTTTTTATGAAATTTTTAATAATTTTTATAAAAATGGGTGTATAAGTGATTTGCTAATTATGCCGATCCTTATGTTTTTTTTCCTGCTCCTTTTCCTGCTGCTGCTGCTGCTGGTTCTGGTGATGCTGCTGCTGCTGCTGGTGCTGGTGGTCCTGCTCCTGGTTCTGCAGCTGGTCCTGGTGGTCCTGGTGGTCCTGGTGGTCATGCTGGTGCTGCTGCTGCTGGTGATGCTGCTGCTGCTGGTGGTCCTGCTGGTGGTCCTGGTGGTCCTGCTGGTGATGCTGCTGCTGCTGGTGGTCCTGCTGGTGGTCCTGGTGGTCCTGCTGGTGATGCTGCTGCTGCTGCTGGTGTTCCTGCTGGTGATTTTGATTTATATGTGTACATTTTATCTATTTCTGTGGTTGTTTGATTTATATGTTTGATATAAGTATCCTTATCCGGTAAAGCTATGGTACCAAGAGCTTCTGTAAGTGAATCCTTATATAAAACATCAGAACTTCGCGGTTCAATTTTAGCAGCCCAGTCATGTTCTCCTATTATATGTTTAACAGCATAACATATTAAATATTTATATTTAAGGTTATCTACAAGGTTTTTATCTGTTAAATCATCGCTGGGCATGCGCATATCTATTTCATCATAAATATTATACTTTGTTTTATCATCTTTAACATTTGAAATATTATCAATATGATAATTTAAAAGTTTATTTTGTTCATCAGTAAAATATTTGAAAGAAATTGTATTATCCTCTATATTATCGATTATGTTAAGAATACTAGCGGTACTATCGTTTACTCTTTGATTAATATCAGTTAAAGCTTTATTGAATAATTTTTCTACATCTTTAAAATTACCATGTACTTCATTCATTCTTTCAATTGCTTTGGCTATTTGATGGTAACTGCTTGTAATGTTAGCATTTGTTTCAAACATTTTATTACCGCCTTTTTGTGAAAGTAATAATTGTTTATCGATAGAATTTAAAAGTTTTAATGATTCTGATAATTTAGTAAATTTTGTTTTTATTTTATTAACAAATTTATTTCGTGATTCTAGATTAATGGACATTATATATATAGATTTAGAAAATTTATATATATTTTTTTTTATGATTTTACTTTTTCAACTAATACTTTAACAGAATTTCTTTTAGTAATTAAATTATTAGAATTAAATACTTCGATTCTTTTATCCCAATTATCATCATAAGTTTCATTATGAAATTTTCTAAATTTTTTAGATCCTACACGAAATGTAGGAACTGTTTTAGCTTTATACCAGAATACTTTATCTGTAATATTTTTACTATGTATACGATTATTAATAACTAATATGCCATAATTTTCAGTAATATCAGCGAAGACTTGTCTAAATATATCGAAAGTAGGAAACATTCCGGCATAATGTTCATATAATCTTTTTTGATTAGAGTATGTATCTTCGGCTAATAAGAAAATATAATCAAAATTAGATCTCATTTCAGGTGGTATACCGACAGAATATTGCATAGTTAAAATAAAAGATATATGATGATGTCTACCATTAAAAAAGAGTTCTAATATATTAGGATCTTTTAACCAAGTACCTTTGGAACTCATGCAATCATCCATAATAAGCATTAATGAATCATCTTTATGATTTTTTCCTTCTTTAACTCTATTTTTGTTATCTTCATTCATTCTAGCTTGTCTATCATATATTCTGGTTAATATATCGCTAGTATATTCAGAATATATATAAGAATCGGGAATAAATTCAGAATAAAAATTATTTAATTTTTCGGTTCTACTAATTGCGACAGCAGTAGATATATTTCTTTTTTGGAACATAATTTCTCTAGTTAAAAAAGATTTACCGGTAGCTCTTTTAGCGATCATTGCGATAGTACAATGATCAACCATTTCATGAATATTAAATTTTTTGATTTGTAATTTAGCAGCACCATAACCAACTTCTTTTACAGTCATATTTATAATAAATAAGATTTTTTTTTAAAATCCGGGCATATCAGTATATAATTGTTGGTTATCAAACCAAGACAATTCACATTTATTATTCCCAAAATTATTAGAATTAATAAATGGATTAATATTAGATATATTTTTATTAGGATATGCATATATAATTAGTATTATTCCACAGATAGAACTAACAAGTAAAGGAAATTTAAATGTATCGAAATAATTTATACGTTTTCTTTTATTATTTGTATCATCTAAATGTTGTATCCAAAATATAAAAATAAATACGCTACACACTATTAATAAATGATATACTTGTTTATCCATTAAAATAATAAAGAAAATAAATTTTCTAATATATAATAATGCAAAAAATAATTAAAATTATAAAATATTTTATAATGGGTTTTGTAAGTCTATTAACAACTAAATATATACCTAAAACTAGTATTAATAATATGGAATTGATAATGATTAGTATGATTATATCAATCACATATGCTATTTTAGATATGATATCACCATCAATTAAAATAATTAATAAATCTAAAATTGAAGATAATTATTAAACATTTTTTTGTTTGAAATATTAGAATTAGAAAATATTTCTTGATAATTACCATTATTTTGACTATAATTTATGCTAGTTTCATAATCAGAATCACTTGCTAAATCTTTTGATAATATCATTTTAATTTTATTATCAAATGAATTTGGATCATTTTTTTCAGAATTATATATTTTTTTTTTATTAATATTTTTTTCACTATCAGATTTTTTTTTATTTTTATTATTTACTTTAATATCACCTAAATCACTAGTTTCAGAAGATATTAATATATTTTTATTTTGCGTTAAATTTACTAAATCTTCTGAGGTTATATCTGAATGTTCATTAATAATATTTAATATTTTAGATCTAATTGTTTTATCAGATATATTTATATCATTTATTACATTTTGTTTAACACTACATTCTGAATTTACACATGTTAATTCTTGATGTATTAATGTGTTATCATTTTTTATTTTTTGTAAATCAAAATTATTTTTTTCATCTTCATCACATAATTTTGTAATATTATCTTGTAAATCTTTATTTACTAATTTTGTAATATCATCTTGTAAATCTTTATTTACTAATTTATTAATATTTCTTTGTAAATCAATATTATCTTGTAAATCTTTATTTACTAATTTAGTAATATTTCTTTGTTCAGTTTCAGTAATGGTTTTATTAAAATCATTATCATTTATATTATTTTCAAGTTCTTCACCTAAATATATTTGTAATATATGTTTAACGGGTAATAATTTACGGATTGCTTCTTTAATACAATCTTTAATTATATTCATAGAGTCTCTTTGATTTCTTTTAATTTCAATAGGTGGGTATTCATGAAATAATAGGTATGGGTTATTCCAAAATTCCCGTGCACATTCTATATATATCATATGTATAAAATCGCTAATTTTAATATTTTGATAATAATTAGAATCAATTTTATTTTGTATTTTAATAGTTGGGTTATACATTAATATGATAATATGTGATTTAACTGTAGCTTTTATAAGATTATTTAACCATTCATAACTTGTAGTTGATGATACAATTCTATTTGCTTCAATATTAATAGTATTTTGATTCCATCCAGGAACTTTACGTAAAAAATCTTGAAATATTTTTAAAACATCATTTGATGAAGATATTTTTTGTGCATCATTATATATTGATTGTAAACCTTCAAAAATTAATGGTGTTAATATATTTATTAAATGAGTAGTATATTCATTTTTTGTTTCAACATATAGTCCTAACATAATTATTTATTTATATTAATAAATATTAGATAATATTTATTAATATAAATTTACGTATAAAATAAATTATATATTATTAGCACGAGAACTTAAATAATTAAATTGTTCTTTATTCATACATATACAACCGGAATCTTGATTAAATTTGCACATCATATTAGTTGGTGTATATGATTTATCTATTGATTCCATATGAGGTATTTTCCATTGTGTACCTATGCAACAATTTTTATTACATATAAGATTTTCATTTTTAATAATATTAGTCATATTCTCACAACTATTATAATATTTTTTATCAATATATGGTAATACAAATAAGAAAAAAATAATAATGACTAATATAATTAAAAATAAAGTTATATTATTATTTTTTGATAGCATTATATAATATAATAGATTTTTTATTTCTATATATTTATAATGAATAATCCATTAATAAATATAAAAAAAAAAGTTCATGATAAAAAAAAGAAACTGAATAATATATTAAATTTAAAGAAAGAATATAAAATTGAATTTATTTCAACAAAAAATAATAAAAAAATAAATTTACTTGAAAATAATAAATTATTAATAGTTGGCAAATATAAATTTTATGGAATATATAAAATGGATAGCAATTTATGGTTATGGGCAACAATATTACCAGGAACTAATATAGAAGATATAAAAAATATAGAAAGAATTAAATCTTTTTCCTATATTTTTGAAAATGATAATAAAGAAAAATCAATATTTTATTATCAATTATTAACACAAGATAGTGTATATATTTCAAAATCAAAAATGTTAAAATGGATAAATGAATTATTATTATATTTATCTAATGATATATATTATTTTGCATCAATTATAAATTCAAATATACAATTTATTACATTATCATCTATTGATGAAAAATATGTATAAAGATAAATTATTTTAAGAAAATAAATGATATCCAAACAATATGATTTATGGGTAAATAAATACAGGCCGAAAACTACAGCAGATATAATAGGAAATAGAGATAAAATAGAACAAATAAAATCCTGGTTATTAAATTTGTCTAGTTATAAAAACCAGAGTATAATAATATCAGGTAATCAAGGCTTAGGTAAAACATTAACAATAAAATTAATTTTAGAAGAATTAGGATATATTGTTAGAATAATATATCCTAATGAAATAAAAGATCATAGAATATGTGATGATTTTGATAGTTATTATAATTTTATAAATTCTATATATTCAAAAATTAATTTAAATAATAAAAATAAATTAGCTCTTGTATTTGATGAAACAGAAAATATAACATTAACGAGTGAAAAAAAATATATTATGAATATATATAAAGATAATAATAAACTTAAATGTTTTCCACTTATATTTATATCAAATAATCAGCATACTAAATTATTATATGATTTAAGGAAGGGTTGTGCTGAAATTATATTTACAATTCCTACTAATGACGAAATAAAAATATTAATTAATAAAATATCTGAAATAGAAAATATACAATTTGAATCAGATGAAATTATAGATAAATTAATTAATTTTTCTCAAAATGATATTAGAAGATTAATAATATTATTACAAGATTTATATTATCATATTGATAATAATATAATAACAGAAACTGTAATAAATAATTTGATATATAATTCTAGAGAAAAAAATTTAACAATAGGATTATTTGATTCTACAATGCAATTATTAAATAATTATTTAGATTATGAATCAATCATAAAATTATATGAATCTGAAAAAGTTTTATTACCTTTAATGATCCATGAAAATTATTTAAAAAAGATTTTATATACTAAAAATAATAATAAAAATTATATAGATCATATAATAAAAGTATCAGATTCATTATCTTTGGGTGATAATATAGAGACAAGTATATATACTGATCAGAATTGGTATTTACAAAATATACATGGTTTTTATACTTGTTTAAATACATCATATTGGATAAATAAATACAATGATTATAATATAAATATCGATGATATTAAATTTAGTTCAGATCTTAATAAAACATCTCTTAAAAACATTAATAGAAAAAATATAAATAATTTATTTAAAATTATAAATTATAAATCTATTCAAGAAATATTAATGTTAAATAGAATATGTAATAAGTTTATTCAAAATTCTCAAGATAACGATTTAATAGATATTTTAAATAATTATAATAAAAACTTATCAATTAAAGATATAGAACTATGTCTTAAAATTGATAAAACAACAGAATTTAATACATTATGTTCAAAGGAAAAAAAGAGGATTGGAAAACAAATAAAATAATTTTTTCAAAATAATATGTTTAAAAATTTTAAAATAAAATTATCTTCAACATATTTATATTTTATAATAGTATTTTATTAAAATATTATTTTGAAATCGTATATATTTAAAAATCTTTAAAAAAAATTTCTAATACAATATATATAAATATATGGCAGAACAAAAAAAATCAAACGATGATAATATTATAGAGTCAGAGGTAAATAAACTATTTCATAAATCAAATGGTGATATTTCTAATAGTGATTTTATAAAGTTAAAACAAAAATATAATAATATTGAACTAGTAGATAAAATTAAAGAAGCATACCTAGAAAGACATAGATATATTCATAAAAAAGCAAAAAAATTAGCAGTATTAACAAGAGAAAAATATAGTAATCCTAATTATCCTTTTCATCTTATATTAGAAAAAGCAAAAATATTAAAAAAAAAATATAATATGAGTAATGATGAATACATTGAATTTCAACGTATTTATGAAACTGAATTAGTTAGTCTTAAAAGTTCTGAAGTAGTAGTACCACCAACTAATATGATGAAAGTTCTAGGATCTATATTTGTTGACTTTCAGGGATTTACATATAATATGAATGATAAAGAATATACATATTTACAAGAAATTCTTAAATTACATACTACACAAAAAAGTTTACATGCTGCAGTATTTGCTCAATCTATAGAATACACTGATTGTGATCCGCAAGCATTAGTAGGTAAATTTGATCGTAATATGGGCCATCAACCTTGGGATAGTGTTCATCCAGTTGTGGCAGCAATGTTCTTGCCTAAAGTTGATCAACTTGAAAATCACTTTTTAAGATCTAATATTGCAGCAATAGTAGATGCAAGATATAACAATAAACCTGTTATGTACCGTCATGATTTTGAAGTATTTGATGCATTAACAAGAGATCCAAATGATGTAATATGTGAAAATAAATCATCAATCGCTGATTTATTAAATCGTGCACAGATTCAACATCAATTATGGAATAATGTATTACATCTGAGAAATGGACAATATTATAGCCCAACATCTAATAATTTAATTATTAATATTGATGCATGCAGATTAAATAAATTTGATTCACCAAATATTATGTATGGTAGAAATGATGGTATTATATTAAAAAGATTATTATCTGTATTTTCTTTCCGTCCAACTGTTATTACTACAATGTCACTTATTAATAATGCTGTCGTTAATCCATATCAACAAGCTATTGTATCGCCTGTTTATAGTGTACCTATGATTAATCTAAGACTTGATACCTCCCTAGATAAAAATACTCCTGTTAAATTAAATGATGCACTTGGACAATATCAATTTATAATTGAAAGAGGTGTATTAGTTCCAAAATATACTAGAATCATTTATTCTAAAGGTGTTATATTCTTCTATGTTGAAAGAAAATCACATTTAATACGTATTGCTGATATGCAACCTTTTAATATTAATCGTCTTCCTAAAGCAGTAGCTGGTTATGATAAATTAAATGATCAACCTATAGATTTTGACTATGCAATTGTAATTAATGGCGATGAATATAAATTAAGATCTGTTGTAGTTGCACAATTAAATAGTAATATACCACAATCAAAAATGATAACTGGATCTGCTGCGCTAATAATGCAACATCAAGATATGAGTGCAGGAAGATTTAATAATGAATTTTTTATGTATAATCCATTACGTGTTATGGGATTTGATCCAACTACTGGTCAATATTATAATAAACCACCATTAGCACAAATTCAAGGAACTAATGCTACAAATCCAGCTAATACATTCTATTATATGGCACGTCATCAAGGAATTATATTTATGTATCAAATGGTTAAAGATACAAGTGATGGACAAATATATATTTAAATTATAAATACTATATTTAAATTATTATAAATAATTTATATATAAATACTATATTTAGTATTTATATATATAAATGAATCTTATACTTGTAGATACATCTTATACGATATTTTATCGTATTTTTGCTACATTAAAATGGTATTCATTTGCATTTAAAGAAGAATATAATAATTTTTTAAAAAATGATAAATATGATTGGTTTACAAATAAAATATTTATGGATAAATATGAGAAAATGTTTTTAGAATCTATAATTAAATGTATAAAAAAAAAAATATTTATTAATAGTCAAATATTTTTTTGTATTGATTCACCTAAAAATAAACTTTGGCGAACCAAATTACAAAATGATTATAAAAGTGAAAGATTAAATCTAATATCTAAACATCATTTAGAATTAATATTTAATTATACCTTTAAAAATATATTACCAAATCTTGTACAAAAATATGAGAATATTAAAATGATTTCAATAAATGGTATTGAAGCAGATGATATCATAGCATGTATATGTATTTATCATAATAAAGATAATACTATTATATATATTATATCTGGTGATAGCGATTTTTTACAATTAGGTAGAAAAAATATTTATTTTGTTAATTATAAAACAAAAAAACCTATAACAATTTCTAAAGATGATGCTAATAATATATTAAATAAAAAAATAATTTTAGGTGATAAATCAGATAATATTCCAAGTATATTTCCTAAACATTTTAAAATTAATAAAAAAGAATTATTAGAATCGAGTGAAAAATTAACTGAATTTTTAAATAATAATCCAGATATTAAAATAAAATATTTACATAATAGTAAAATGATAGATTTTAATTATATTCCTAAAAAATATTTTAATTCTATAATTAAAAAATATTTAACTTAATAATCTTTTTAATTTTAAATATTTTAATTTATATTTTAAATATTTTTTTTCAATAGGTGAAAGTTGTCTTTTCCTAAATATTTTTAGTTGTTGTTCATCCATTTCTTTTTCTGGTAATTCTATTTCTGATGAACATTTTGAATTAAAATTTATAATTACATAACTATCTTTATTTAAATCTCTGTTTGTATCTGTATTATTAGATATAGTTAATACGGGTAAAAATTCTTTTTCATTTTCATCATTTACAATTATATATTTTATCGCATCATTTTCATTTAATTGTATATTTGGTTTATCAATTGTTAGCCTATAATTTATTGGATAATTTGAACATGTTTTTCTTTCAGGATCTAATGTATTAATATCTATAAATTGAGGCGAATGTGGATGTTTAGGTTTGATATTAATATCTAACATTTTCGTATTATACATTAAATCATTATGACCTCTTATGGTTAATTCAATATGTAATTTAGATGCTGCTTCTATTAAATCTTTTCCTATAACTATACTAGTATCACCTCTAAATCCTCTGGTTGATGTTTCAATTGATTGATAATCATTCCATCTTATTGTATTATTATCTAACAAAATTATTCTAGGTAAATCAGTTTTAGTTAGAGCATCAGTAAAATTTTTATGTAAATTAATTATAGGATCTGGATTAGATAGATCAATTTCATTTGTAGGAAATCCACCATGAGCCATAAATATATATTTATTATCAGAAGGATATTTTAATAATAATCCACTATGTTGATATTTAAACAAGTTATTAATTTTATTGTATAATTCTATTTTCATATCTTTTAGATATTTTATCAAATAAGGTTTATTAATAATTTCATTATAAAATCCACTAATACGATTTTGATATAGTTCTTCATGATTTCCTCTATTTATAAATACTTGATTAGGATTTAAAATTTTTAACATATATATTAATGTTAATATTTCAAGACCGTAAATACCTCTATCTACAATATCTCCTAAAAATATTAAATTATAATTTTCCATTAATTTACATTCTCCATCTATAATTCCTAATACTTTAAATCTAAATAAATGTCTTACAAATGTTGCTAAAGATCCATGAAAATCACCAAAAACTATAAATTTATTATTAACATCATTATTTTTTATTACTTTAATATATGAATTATTTGCCTGTGATTCATCTAATAAATTATCTAAATCAGTTAAATTAATATTTTTATTAATTATATTTAGAAATATACTAAACAATTCTTCATTTTTTAATAATTTTATTTTAAAATCTTTAATACTAATATTTATTCTACTAATATCTGTTGTATTAATTGATGTAATTATTATAAAATTATCATTTATTATATTTATATCGATTATATTATCTAATTTTGGATGATGATATTTCTTAAAATAATAATCAAATAATGGAATTAAATACTGATGTTCATTTCGTGATAAAATATAATCAACAATTAAATCAATTGACATTATAAAATTACATTCTTCTATTATACTATTTATATTTTTTAAGGTAAAAAATTTATAAAAATTTGTTAATTCAGGTATATTTGTTGTATCGACAGGCTTTACTATTTTTGAACCATTAAATCCAATATATAAACTTAAATCTTTCGATGATAAATTTAAATTGTTAATATTAAAATTAAACATAATATCTGTATCCGGCTGTGATTTCGTATCTTGATCTGAAATCACATCTAATTCCCCTTCAATAGGATCGCAATGTTTATCAGGTTCTAAATTCCTTATAATTTTAATATCTTGATTATTTTTAATATTTATATCACGATACAATGTTGTTATTTTACCACATTTATTATTTGCATCAACTATTTTTTTTGTTACTATTTGATAATTAGAATTATTTTGTATATTATAGTCATCTAAATTAATAGGATAATCTTCCAATAAAAATTCATAAATTTCAACAATAGGTTTAGTCATAATATATTATATTAGATATTTAATATAATACATTATAATAATGAATATTTAATTACTTCATCAAAAGTTTCAATTGGAATAACTTTAAAATTATTATCAATTAATTCACTATTTCTATCTTTAATTTTATTTAAATCTTTTATATTTTCTTTTGGAATTAAAACTAATTTTACACCTGCTAATTTAGCTCCTTCTAATTTTTCTTCTAATCCTCCAATTGCTGTAATATTACCTTCTAAATTTATTTCACCTGTCATTGCTATATCATGTCTAATTTTTTTTTGAATCAATAATGAATATAAAGATAATGTTAATGCTGCACCAGCAGAAGGCCCATCTTTTGGAACCGCACCATCGGGACAATGAATATGGAAACCCATTGGTTTAGTTTTCCATTCAGTTGAATATTTATCTTTTAAATCATCTGATAAATAATTCCAAGCTAAACTACAAGCAACTTCTGTACTCTCTTTTATTACTTTTTCTAAATAACCTGTTGCTTTTAATGTTAAAGGTAAATTTGAAGGAACCCAAATACTTTGTATTGGTAAAATACCTCCTATACCTAATGTATTTGCATAAAGACCATTAACTATACCATATTTATCATGTAGTTTTATTTTTTCATATTATATTTCATGTTTATTTTTAAGTAAATATTTTATATGATTAATAGTTATTGTAAATGGTAATACTATATTATCATTATTAATTGTTGTTTTTAATAAATATGCTAAATTTATTTCACGTACTATAGTATATAATAGTGATTTAAGTTTTCTAATACCACCTTCCCTAGTATATGTCATAATTAAATATTTTAATGTATCATTATTTATTTTTATATCATTATTTTTAAATCCTATATTTTTTAATATATCATATAACATATAATTCTGTGCTATATGGATTTTCTGTTTTGCTAATAAAAATTTAGTTTCAATCATTGTTATTCTATCTAATAATATTGGATTTATGTTATTTGGATTATTAAAACTAAATATAATTGTTGCTTTTGATAAATCTATATCTATACCATGAAAATATTTATCTCTAAAATGTGAATTTTGTGCCGGATCAGTAATATGAACTAATATATTTGATATTTCTTCACCTTTTGGTGTTTTCGATATTTTATCTAATTCATCAAAATATATAATTGGATTCATACATTTACTTGTTATTAATCCATTTACAATTCTTCCATATATTGAACCTTCATATGTATAAGAATGGCCTTCCAAAAAAGATGCATCAGTTGCACCACCTAGAGGAATAAATATAAATGGTTTATTCATTGCAACTGCTATCCCATCCTTTATTAATGTAGTTTTACCATTTCCTGGTGGACCCCATAAACCTATAATATTTCCTTTAGTATTAGGATTTCTTACTTCTTGTCCCATTATTTGAATTATTTGTCTTTTAGCATCATCATGACCATATACTACTTTATTCATTATAGATTCCAATGAATTTAAAAATATTTTTATATCATTAGGTTGTAATGATCCTAAATTAATTCCATCATATTTTCCAAATGGAATAGTCATTAATCCATCTAACCAAGTTTTTAATTTTGCTTCTGAATGATCACTAGAAATTAAATGTTTGTAAATATTTATAATATGATATTTTTGATCTAATTCTATTGGTAAATTCATAATTTTAAATGCTATTGGTATGTCATTTGTACCATTATTTATAATAGATTTAATTTGATTAATAATATTTTTCTTTTCAATTATAGATGATTCTATATAATAACTTATAATTTCTTGTGGTACAGATTTTATATTATTTATAAATAATTTATTTATCAATTCTATACCTTCATTATTTTCTTCTGTATGATTATATATTAAAACATTATTTGTTTGTACATTTTTTAAATTTGTGTCTATTTTTCTTTTTTTATTATATATAAAATTATTTATTCTTTCTCTTATATTTATAATACAATCATAATATGATAAATTTTTATTAATATTCGAATATTTTTGAATTTCATTTAATATTTGTAAAGTTAATGATAATATAGCTATTGACATATGTTTAAATATTTTATAAATATCAGATGTAGTATTAATATTGTTATTAAATAATGTAAGTAATTTATTATCATCCTTGTATAATGATAAATGATTATTTACTATATTTTTTAAATGATCTACAAAATTATATAAATTTTTATTTTTGTATTCCAAATAATTATTATCCATTGCTAAAAGTGTTAAAAATACTTTAATTTGTATTTCATTCAAAACTGTATCATATTCTACTATATTTGAACGTTTACGTTTACCTAATTTATTATTAATTTCATTTAATATTTCTACATACTTTTCAAGTTCAGTACAAATCATAATAAAACTAATAATTATTATTTTCTTAAATAATAATGATTAGTTTTTCAATTTGTTATATAATGCATACAATGAATTTAATTTATTAATTATTTTAAATTTATTAAAATTATATTTATTTATCAATAATGCAAATAATTTCTCAAAATTAGGATTTTTTAAATTTAAATTATCTATTGATATATCATGATGAACTGAATCTATAAAATACTGTTTTGCATTATTGTATTCAAATTTTATAGGAATTTTATAACCTAATTTATTTAATTCATTTAATGTTAATTCTATATTTTTATGTTTAATATAAATATTATATAATAAATTTACATTTATATCTAAATTTTGACAATAATCACAACCAAATAATAAACATAATTCTATAAATTGTTCATGATTTAAATTTATTTTATCTAATATTGTATCTAAATTAATTTCAAATGAATTTTGTTTTGTAGAAAATATATTTTTTATAATTCTAGGCGATCCAAATGTTAAAATATCTAAATCTTCTGTTAATACTGCATGAACTAAACCATTCTTGCATAAATAAGATAATTGTGAATCAGCCTCCTCTTTAGCATCTATATATGGTATACCCATATATTGTAATAATTCTTTACATTCATCTATTTGTTTTTTATTAACAAATACACTATTTTTTAAATATTTTAATTTATCATTAAAATCACTTAATTCTGATAATTTTTCTATAGCTTTTAATTTAAATATCTTCCTATTTTTTAAAGTTTGATGTTTAATTTTTGGCGGTACCCCATCAAAAACATATATTGGAATAATTCCATTCTCTAATAGTGTTAAAGTTTTATTAAATAAACCTATAATATGTGAAATTATATTGCCTTCCTTATCTAATAAATCTGATCCAGTACATCTAATTGATATAATTATTTGATATATTAAAATAGAAATATCAATGGCTATCTTTTTACCACAATAATTATTAATACTAGTAGGTTTAATAATATCTTGATACCCTGATATAAATTTATATAAATTTTTTATCCCCATTTAAGGTATTAATAATATAGTAATTATTTCTTTAATTAAAAAAAAATATATAATTATTTTCATATTAATAATAATGATATTTAATATATTACATCCAATTATAGCAACTATTGATGCAGATAGTTATAAACAAGCTATCAAGAATTATATTAAAATAAATCATGATATGTATATAGATCGAATGGTAATTCAAGAAAGAAATAAATATTATAATGCAATGTTAAATTATTATGCAAAAAATGGACAACGGAAAGTTGGCATTGATATGTATCCCATATCAAATATTCAAGCAACATTATTGAAAAATAAATTAAATAATACTAATACAAACACTGTCATTGCACCAATGTATTCTATTCCATCAATGATACCAATAATATCTACTCCGCCCGTAAGTCCAATATTATCTACTCCGCACGTAAGTCCAATATTATCTACTCCGCATGTAGGACCAATAGTATCTACTCCGCATGTAGGACCAATAATATCTACTCCGCATGTAGGACCAATATTATCTACTCCGCATGTAGGACCAATATTATCTACTCCGCATGTAGGACCAATATTATCTACTCCGCATGTAGGACCAATATTACCTATTATACCATAATACTATTTTTTATAAATGTGAACTTATCCATTTTTATAAAATTTTTGATAATTTTATAAAAAATAAAAAATTATATAAATTTATAATGAAAATATATAATTTTTTATTTTATTGATTATAATTGAATAAATACACCTATTTTTAAGAAAATTATTAATAATTTCTGCATAGGAATAAATACGTATTTTTTCTTATGTTCATTAAATATTGCTATTATTTTATAAAAATAATAGCAATATTCTAATTAGTGTAAAATTAATAATTAAAATTATAAAATATTTTTAATTTACACTAGAAATATTAGCTAATATAAATCCTAAAAATTGCGGGCCTAATGAATAAATAAGTGGAACACTGATCATAAATATAGGTAATTTAGATTCAAATTCAAGTTCTGGAGGATCATCAATTCCATCCATCATTACTGACCAAAAATTATTTATAATATTATATCCTCGTGAATCAAGTAAATCTTTCATATATTTTATAAATTTAGTTGTTATGTAATTATCTACTATATTAATATAATCAGGATCTACACTGTATCCGCTTTGTTGTTGGCCTCTCAACATATATTCACTATATTTATGTGAATATATATATATTAATATTTAATAAATCTAAAAGTTGTATAATACTAAAAATATTTAATTCAATAACATCATTTATTAATTGATTAATATTTTCTTGACTAATATTTCTAGGATCAATAGTGTCGCCATTTTGAATGGATTCGATATATCTAATAATTCTTATAATTATATTATTTAGATTATCATGTTGAACTGCAGGAATATCTCCAAATTCTGGGTTACTTAGTAAAAATTGTGTTATCTCTATTGGATCTGGCATATAACCTGTTCGATGTGCAAAATTATTAAATTGTTCTTTTGATGGTATTTTTAATTTTGGTTTTCTTCTAATTCTTGCATATACTTCCTCTAATTTATCTAATACTGTATCCAAAATAGTGGTTTTTATACTTAAATTATATTTATCATTTATTTTTAATAATAAAAAATAATATATATCTTCTGCCTTATTATTTTCTGATATATCAAGCAATAAATATTCTATAGGTTGACTTCCATTTATTACATCAGTTAATGTGTGAAAAATCTTGTTTATTGATGGTGTAAATAACATATTTCTAATTGTTCGACTTACACTCAACATATGAATAATTTTTAAAATACTTAAAGATAATACAACACCACCATTTTGATTATATTCTACAGGTAAAATTGATTTGGGATTTATTTCATTTGGATAAATTGTGTTAATTACAGTAATTATATTTATTAATAAATGATAACTATTTATTAACTCATTACCATAAATTATATTTTTAAAATAAGTTATTTCATTTTCTAATTGTTCATTATTTAATAATTTAAGCATGAAATCTATAATTAATATTATTTTACCATCAAAATAAATAGTAATTGTATTATTATTTGGTTGCGATATTTTATCAATAATAATTTTTGTATCAATGTCAGATATATTTTGTGGATTATCACTAGTATTTTTGATATTAATCATTTGATCAATTTCCTCTAATTGATTAGAAATATCAGTAAAATTAAAAGGTATTTTATCTTTTGTTAACATCTCGTAATTAATATTACTTGTAGATAAAATTTTAGAATCACCAGGTTCACCGCCTTTCATTTTATTTTCTAAATATTTTCTTTTATATTTTAAATATTTAAAATTATAATCCATATATATATATTACAAAAGAAAAAATAATTAATCATTTTTTACAGAGGCTGGTTTTAATTTTTTTATTGCATTATTTAAATCAGCAATAGAAGGTATAGGAGGTCGTATAATAGGTAATGGTACAGCGGGTATATTAGTAATAACAGGTTTATTTTGTATAATTTTAGGTTCTGAAATTTTTTCAATAATAGGTTGTTCATTATCAAAAAAATTAATATTTAATTCAATCGGTGATGGATAATATTTAAGTTGAAATAATTCAGAATTAATACCTATTTTATTATTTTTATTCCAAATATGATTTATTTTAATTATTAATCCAATTTGATTATTCAGTTTTAAATCAGTTAATTTAATATTATTTACATTAGTTATTATTTTAATATTATCATCTAGGTAAGCTTTAATATATGATATATTATTTTTTTTATAAATAATACTATTTAATTCAATATCTGGATATTTTTGTATAAAACATTCTTTAATATTATCTTCTAAATTTTTAATAAATGTTATAAAATTATTGGTTAAATCATAATTTGGATAGATAGGAATTTGTTCTTGATTAAATTTACTATAACCCAGTTTATATAATAATCTTATATTTGGTAATTTAAGATATATTTCTTTGGCATCACTAAATTCAGATTCTTGATAATATATTAAAAATTTAGAACTATTATTATCTAATTGAATTCTTCTTCCAATGATTAAATTATCAAAATTAAATAATATATTGTCGGTATTAAAGTTTATTACATGAAAAGTCATTATTAATAATATACTATTATTATTATTATTATATATCAATTTTTTTTAAAGATATATTTTGGATTATAATAAATGTCAAATAGGAAATATAAATCAACATTATTAAATATAGATAGTTCATTTAGAAATATGTATCCTAAAAATATATATAAATCTGATATAATTGAACTTACAAAAAATCCTCTATATTTTACTCAAAATAGTAATAAAATACTAATTAATTGTCCTAATCATAATTTTAATATAGGAAATCATATAATTATTGAAAATGTAATAGGCGAAAGTAAAATTATAAGTTCTAATATTTATTTAATTAATAATTTTAATTATGCTGTCATTTATATTAAAGATCATAATATAAATGAAAATTATGAAAATGATATATATATAGATATTGAATTATTAGGTGAACAAACAGAATCAAATAATATAGATAACATATTATTTAACTATTTAATAGGAATTAAGAAAATATATATATTAGCAAATTTAATTAATGAAAATATAGATAATTATAAATCTATTTTAGAATCCATAATTCAAGATGATATTAATACATCATGTTTATTTATTAAACTTCCTCATGAATATAATTCTAATAATACATATTATACAATTAAACAAAATTTTAAAATATCTGATCTTCATATTGGTGGAATAAAATTAGGATATATTAATGCTAACTATCCTATTAATGATACTAATTATCAAAGTAGTCATATTATAACTAATGTTATAAATAAAGATTATTTTGAGATTACTATTAATTATAAATCATTTATAAATATTAAAGCAGGAGGTCAAAATATTAAAATATTTAAAGTTATTAATACAATTGATGGATATCCAGAAATTGATAATTATATAATAAATTTCAAAAAAAGTTTTAGTAATGTTGTTAATATTGAATTGATTAGTTCAGAATTTCCATATGTAGATAATATTATTAAAAAAAATATTAATGATAAATTATATTGGCAACATATAGAAGATGGCGAAACATTATATAATATTCAAATAGAAGAAGGATTTTATACAACAAGTAGTTTATTAGATAAAATTAAATCTTACATAAATAGTACAGAAAGAATAACTTCTTCAAATTTTAATAAAATATATAATTATATGGATATAACATTAGAACCGTATATACATAAAATTACTTTTAATCCTTATTCATTATCAGTACTATCTAATCCATTATCAATTAAAATTATTTCTATAAATTCAATTGAATATTATGTAATGACAGTATTTCATCCTAATAATTTAGTAAATATAAATGATATAATTACAATAAGTAACGCTACAGATGTAACTTTTAATGAGTATACAAATAATTTATATCAATCGATATCAATCGATGGAAATAATATAAATAAAGATCATATTATATATTCTGTTAATATAATAACACAATCATATGATATTATATTAGGTGAAAAAAAAAATATTGTAATAAGCATTGTTAATTATCAATCTGGAGGAGGAATTAATGTTACTATTAAATCAAAATCAAAAGTTAGATTTTTATTTGATAAACCAGATACTTTAGGAAGTTTATTAGGATTTAAAAATGTTGGTAATAATTTCTCAATAACTGATTTTAAATCAGAAATAAATAATCAAGATAAATATATTTATTATAATAATCTTAATTCTGTTGGAAATAATATAGATTATAATAATGGTTATTTTAATTTAGCAGGTGGATATAATTATATGTTAATGTATCTTAATGATATAGAATATATTTATAATAATAATAATTTACCATCAGCATTTGCTAAAATTATGTTATCGGGTAATCCTGGTGATATATTATTTAATACTTTTGTACAATATCCAAATGATATATATTCTAATAATTTTCCAATATCAACATTATCTGAAATTACTGTTAAATTTTTATATCCTGATGGTTCTAGAGTTAATTTTAGAAATATAAATCATAGTTTTACTTTAAAAATAACAGAAGAAATAATTAATAATACATAATTATTCTTCCAATAAACAAATTAAAATTTCTAAACATCTATAATTATTAATCATATATTTTAATATATTTTCACAATTTACATGCCAATATAATATCAGTTTTTCAATAATATCACTAAATATATTTAGCATATGTTCTTTCAATTTGTTATATACAGATTCTGATATAAAAAATGGCAATAACAGAAATAATTCTAAATAATCATTTAAAATATCTGTAATTGATTTATCATTATCAATATTACGAATTACTAAATTTACAAATTTATACGATAATTCCTTATACAATATATCCAATAATGATTTATTAAATTTGGGTATTTTATAATTTAATAAATGTTCTATTATTGAATTTAAATTATTATTTAAATCTGCAATATATAGTGTATTTGATATGTATTTTTCTAATACATATCGAATTACAATTTCTATATTTCTACAAATTACTATTTCTGTCATATATTTTAATTTATCTACAATAAATTTTTTATATTCATCATTATCATCAACAAAATATTTTTCAGCTTTCATAGCTATGTTTTTAAAAACATCTCTTATCATTTTTAGTTTATTTATTGATTCATCATCATTGATATTATTTATATATTCTTTTTGTTTAAATAATAAATGTAAAATATTCAAATTATAATTATCATTTATATTTGTATCATACATTTTTAACCATATTTCATTAACTAAATTTGTTTTAATAAATTTTTGATATCTTTCTATAATATCTTTATCATTATAATTGTGATCAACTAAATATTCTTCTTTAATTTCTGTATTTAAATCAGTAATTTTTTCAGTTGTTACTCTAATATTATTAGTTATTTCATCTATTTGATTATCAACTAATGTATTATCTAATTTATCAAAATGTATTATTGAATTTTTAATTTCATTATATTTATTTAAATCATCATTCAATTGATCTAATTTAATTTGTTCATCATTTAATAATTTACTTATATAGAAATATTTAATACTTTTATAAATTTTTAAACTATGTAAATTTTCATACATATAATTTTTTTTAATATTATCATTAAAAATTATCATTGGAATTATATTTTTTAAATTATCTAATGTATAGTTTGGATTTAAATTTATTAATTCTTCTGATAAAAATTGTAACATTAAATAACATGACATGTTAAATGAGCCACATACATAATTTAATTCTTTATTTCTCATTTTTAATTTAATTTCATTACTTAATTTAGTATGAATATTATTAAAAATATTTGATATTTTTGTATTTCTAAATGTTTCAAGTGTATTAATATTCATAAATAATTTATCTAAATTATTTTTATGTTCAGATATAATAAATATATATGGTTTATTATTTTCAAAACTATTTAATTTTATATTTAAATTTTTAAATTCATTTATTATATCAAAATAATATATCTCTAATATTGATTTTAAACTACTTATTTCATTAAAATTATTTTGATATGGATTACAATTATTTTTAATTAATAATTCTAATATTTCCTTATTAATATAAATAGTTTTTTTGTTTTTATAAAGTTCTGTACTTGTAAAATTATTATCATATAATATATAATTATTATTTTTATTATTTTGTTGAAAATAATTGGTAATAGGTATTTTTTTTATAGAAGAAATTTGTGAATAAAGTCTAGTAGTTATATTATCTTCATTAAAGTCATTATAATCTAAAATAGGAATGTTTGAAAGTTGTAATTTAGATTGATCTAATATTATATTGCTAATAAAAAATTTAATTTCAGTTTTGAATGTTTCATATAAAATATCTGCATATAGTTTATAATGATTAATTAATAATTGCTGATCAGAATTATATATATCAGGTGTATTATCTTTAAATTTTATAATCTCTGTTAGTTTGGTCTTTATTTCATTTTTATTCGGATCTGCATCATCTGTAGTATTAAATATTTCAATATTTCTAGTTAATATATTAATAATTACATTTTTAATAAAAAAATCATTATTCATTATATTAATATTTATATAGTCTTTCTTGTCTTGTATATAATATTTATTTTTTTTTTGTTTTTCATAATTATAAGGATTTATTAAATCTATAGTATCATAAAATCCTTTACGAAAATCAATAGGTTTAATTTCTATTACATGATCTAAACTTCTATTTGATTTTGGATTTTTATCTCTGCGTGTAAAATCATCATCATTTAATATATTTATATTCTGTATATCTTTTACATCATAATAATATATATTTTGATCTAAATAATAATATGAAAATGTAGGTATATGTATTTTATTTTTATTAGTTGGTTCAAAGATATAATAATATGTATAATAATAAATATTTATATTTTCTAAATTATTTTTTAAAGTAGTCATTAATTTATTAACTTGAACTGTTATGTTTTTAACTATACTATCCCATTTCTCATATATATTTTTATTTAATAGTAATACTAAGTCATCTTTATTATTCCTCATATAATATATGATTATATTAAAATTATATGCAAAATATGAATATTTACTATTTATATTTCTCATAATTTCTGCTATTTTATATAAGTTTTTCGTTGATCCTTTTCTAATATTTATAATATTATTTTTAATATTTTGAAATTCTTTATTTATTTCATTATAACAATCGTATAATTTCTTTTTATACAACAATACAAAATGTAGTTTAGATGGCATTACTATATTGTCGTCTATTATTTTATAATAATTATTTAATAAATTTACTGATATATGATTTGGATTATTTGTTTTTATATAATTTAATGGTAAAGGTATTATATTTTGTGGTAATTTACGTCCCGCTAAATTTATATCAAAATCATCATGTGTTCCCAGGATAGATATTTTATTACCTTCACTGTCATGAAGTATCCCAGAATTAAGCCCAGAATTAATTTCATAATAACCTTCATATCTTAATCCTAGACAATGTGCAACTTGAAAACTTGCTAATTCTTCAATCTTTATATTTAATAAATTATAACTTGGATTAGTGAAAATTTTATTATTTATTAATTCACATAATTTCATAGGCAGGTACCTATCATTATCAATAATACCCATATAAGTAGAATGACCAATAAAATTTATTTTATTTAAAAATTCAGAAATGTCAGGATCACGGTCAGGGTCTCTAAGGTCAGGACCATAATCTACACGGTCCTCTTGTAAAATATAAATTGCAGACATACCTAGTATACTAATTTTAATATCTAGTAAATATTTTTTATTATTATCAAATGAATATTTATAATATATTTTTATAATTTCTACTATATCTAAAAAAGTTTGTCTCATTAATTTATGTTCCATTTCATCATATAATTTATTTAAAATATCATAAACTTTTGTTATACTATATATATGTATATTATCTATTAAATCACAAATATCTTCTTTATTATCCAAATCATATAAATGATTTATATCTAAGGTATCTAAATAATCTATATTATTTATCTCAATAAAATTAAACATAAATAATAATATTTTTTTTAATAATAATTTAAACTCATTATGATCATATTCATCATTAATAGGAATACGAATAACAATATTCTGTAACATATCTACTAACAAATGAGGTTTAAAAATATTATAAATTCCTTCATATGTATAATCGTCATTAATTATTGCACCTATTAACATTAAAAATTGTAAATTAAATGGTACACTCAGATTAGTATGCGATAACTTTGAAAATAATTCACTATACATTTCATATATTAAAAAAATATTATCATTAATGCTTTCCGACCATTTTTTAAAATATAAATTATCATATAATAATTGTAATCTATAATTTAAATCAACTAATTTCCTTAATGATATATAATTAAAATCTTTAAAAGATGTATTAAAATCCATTTCATGTGCATGTCTGAATAAAATGGAAATAACATGTGCGTTATTAGCAGAATAGTTATAATCATCATTATAAGTATTAAATTCTCCAAAATTTTCACCTATTTGATTTATATCATAAGTACCTGATGGGTCATATAATAAACAATATAATAATTTTTTATTATAATTATTATAATCTTTAAATTTTTTAAATGTATCATATATGGTAGTTTCAGTTAATTTAATTGTATAATATCTTGGACCTTTAATAAATGTTTTTTTTTCTAAATCAATTATATCAGATGCATTTGATAGAGCCTTATTATGTCTGAATAATTTATTTATTTCTATATAATCATCAGGATCAATATTTTCGTCATCCAACTTTAATATACCATCATCTCGATCAAGTTTATTATGTGGAATATAATTTATTAATAATTTAGCCATACTTTTTATAAATATATTGGTATCATGTTTGTCATCATATGCCATTTTTTCTAAATTAAAATTTTCAATATTATCAATTGCTTTTTTAAACATATCTTTGATATATTTTTTAGTATTACCAAAAGTAATCAAAGACAATTGTGTATCATTTTCTAATGGCGACCAAGATAATTTATCTCCTTTATGAGGTACAATATCTATTTTTGTATTTAAATGCATATCATTAATAATTTTATCTCGTAAATTATTTTTATATAATATTAAAATTTCAGTTAATTTATCATTAAGATCATCTTCTTGACTTATTTTAGATATATTTTCTAATAATTTATTTTTTTCATCTATATATTTAGTATCAATATATAATTTTATTGTGTTTTTTAATGATTCAAATAATGGTTCATTTTTAATATTATTCCATATTATTTTTCGAATATCTATTATTTTATTTTCAATATTTGTGGAATTATTATATTCTATATACATATCATATTTAGGTTCCATTTCAATGATTGAATATTTACCTAAAAGTAAATAATGTAAAGGTGATGACCCCATATTATCTAAAAAATTAACATCTGCACCTTCATTAACTAAAAAATCAATTAATTTATAAAATTGATTTTCACAAGCTAAGTGTAATGGTGTTTTATTAAATTTATTTGCTTTATCTGGATGTATACCTTGTTGAATGCAAGTTCTAATAATATGTATTTTACATTCTTCAGTTAAATTATTATGAGGTTGTGTAGTAATATAATGTATTATATTATTACCATCTTCATCGACACCATTTAATGATATTTGATTAGTTATAGAATATTTAAATACATCATATATATTAAATTCATTTTGAAATTCATTAAACATTTTTTTAACATTACTAATATCGGTATTTATTTGATTTTTATTATCCTCTTTATAATATCTATATTTATTTTTTTCATATTTAAATTTTTCAATTTTACTTATTATTTAAATACAGAAAAAAATATTTAACAACCGCATGAATTATCACATTTAGCTGTTCCATCTAATGATACACATTTACCTGATATATTACATGTATATATTTTTTGCATTAAAGCTCTTTCATTATTTAATATTTTATCACCATTTTGTTGAAGAAATAATCTATAATTTTGTGCAGAATCAATATTATTTATATTTTTTATAATTTGATCATATGTTCTTCTTTGAAGATAATTAGTAATAAATCTTTTATCTTGCATTAAAGCTGGACAACCGTATTTATAATATCTATTATCCATAATATAAATATATTTAGATATTTTTTTCTAAAATATCTTTTATTATTTCTTGTTTTGTTTTATATTTTTTTTGTCCATTTGTATCTTTCATAACATCTATATTCATATCACTAGCAATTTTTTTAATATCATTAATTTTTAATTTTAATAACATTTTTTCATCATATTTATTTTGTTCATTTAATGCTTGATGTGTTTGATCTGTTTCAGTTGTTTTATTCGATTCATTTGATTTGTTAGATTCATTTGATTTAACTACAGATGTATTATTTATTTCATTATTTTCATTAGAATATATTTCAATATGTTCATCATTCACAGGATTATTAGGCATATTAGATATATATATATTTGTGGTAATATTATCAGAATTTTCAGATATTTTATTAATTTCAGAGTCATTATCATATATAATTTCATCCATTTCAGTCATATATGATATTAATGTATTAATAGGATTATTATAATTATAATTATCAGAAGATATTAAATTACATGTTTGTTGTAAGTTGCAAGAAGGTAAAATACAAGAAGGTAAATTACAAGATTGTGTTATATTAGATGGTAATATATTAGATGGTAATATATTAGATGGTTTATTTTGATAATTTAATAATTTTGTTTCTAATGTAGAAACTTTTTTTTTAATTATTTCAATTTCTTTATAAATAAAATATACTACTAATATTAAAATTAATATAATAATAAATTTATAATCAAATATTTTCATATTATTATTTTATAGATTCTTATATTTAATTAAACTCACTTTAATAAGTATAAATATTTTAAAATAAAATATATAAATTTTTTTTATAAGTATATATATATCATGAAGTTAATTTCTAATGTAGAATTATATACTGCAAGATCAGATGTAGTTTTGATAGTAACTGTTTTAGCATTACATAATTTTTATTATTTTAGGACAAAAGATTATAATATGAACAATGAGATGTGGAAATTGTTTGCTAGTGTTGTTGGTTTTACATTAAATGCATTTGTAGGTAGTAAAATTGGTCTAGCTATAAGTGATCAACTAAATATAAAAAACAATGCGATAAATCAATGTATTTATGATGCTATCAAATTTGGAATAGTATTTTTATCACAACAAGTTACAACATCATATATGTTAAATGGTACATTTGGTTTAAATGATAATGCTTGGCTATATAAATCAGTATTTACAATTGTTGGTTATTGGATATTTAATTTAATACAAATATTTTTACCTGATGTAGATCCAGAATACAAACCATTATTTGAGGATGTTATCAAAGTATCAATAGGTGCTTTATTTAGTCAATATGTTATTACTAATACAATAACTGTTGATTCTATTGTAGGATTAGTAGTTACATTATTAGGATTTACATTATATCATACTTTATCGAAAAAAGTAGTAGTAGATAAAGATGTAAGAACCATATTTGGTGGTGAATCAATACTACCATGGAATTATTATAAAAAAATTAAGAATTTAATAGAAAATAGAATGGATTAAATTAATTTATTTAATGCCTAATTTAAATAAATTAATTTAAAACTATTTATATATATTTTATTAAATGGCAAATTCGGGAGGTCTTCTTCAAATGGTAACATCTGGCAAACAAGATATTTATTTAACTATAAATCCTGAAATTACATTCTTTAAGAAAGTATATAAAAGGCATGTAAATTTTTCAATAGAATTAAGAGAAATATATCCATTACAAGATATAGATTATAATAATATAATATCTTTTTCAATAAATAATACAGATGCTTTATATCGATGTTATATAGAAATAGAATTACCTAAAATTAATAATTCTGATAAATATATAACATCTGAATATTATTTACAATGTAAACAAAATAAAATTAATAATTTAAAATTAATAATAAATAAATGGAAATCATATTATGATAATCTTAAAAATTATGTTGATATAGAAATACAATTATATAGATCATTATACAATTTATTAATAATAGATAATATAACTATTGATATTATTAAAAATACAGTTATTAAATTTAATTATAAACATAAAACATTAAAAGATACTTTTAAAAATAATATTGAATCTGATATATTAGATTTAATAGACATTTCAACCTATATATTAAATATAAATAAATTCATATCAAATACAGAGAATAACTCTGTATATATATTAAAAGATGATATAATTAAAAATATTAACAATATTTATAAAAATATGACAAATTATTTATCTTATTATAATAAAAAATATAATTATTATAATAAATTTTTAAATGACATAAATAATGATAATAAAATAAAATATTCATATTCAGATTATCTAGGACATAACTTTTTTCAATATTTTTCATTAGAATTAGGTGGAATAGAAATACAAAAATATTCTAATCATATTTTACATATTAATCAACTTCACAGAATTAAAAATGATTATATGGATAATTATTTTGAAATGATTGGTCATATAAAAAAATTAAATGAATATAATAATATTGATAAAAATAATAATAAAATAATTGTACCTTTAATATTTTGGTTTAATATTAATTCTGGATCAAGTTTACCTTTAGTTGCTCTTAAATATTCAAATATTACTATAAATGCTAAAATTAATGATATAACAAAAATAGTATGTTTTGAAGACTATGAAAATTTATTTGATGAAATATGTGATATTAATATAGATAATATGAATAATTATGATTATAAATTAGATACAAATTTTATAATAGAAAATAAATTATTATATAGTTCATATTTTTATAATGTAGAATATAAATTTATAAATTATAAATGTAAATATATTAATTATACATTATTAAAATTAAGATATAATAATTTAACTGATAATAATATTTATTATATATTGCATAATTTTGGAATAAAATATGATTTATCACAAATATTAAATATTAATCCTAATTATGATATTAAAAATATGCAAGATATTGATTTTTATGTTATAAATAAAATCCAATGGATTAATTTTATGCTAAATATTAATAAAATTGATATAGATATTATTTCTAAATTTGATTTTTATTATCCATATATAGATTATAATCAATATTATAATTTAATTGGGCAACCAAATATTAAATTAATTGGAGAATTTATTTATTTTGATGAAAATGAAAGAATAAAATATGCAAATTCTAAATTGGAATACATAGTAGAAGTATATGATGAAAATTTATATAATTTTAATAAATATGATTTTGATTGTGAATTTTCTTTTACCAATCCATGTAAAGAATTAATTTGGACACTGCAACCACAAATATATTATGATGGCATTAATTTATATGGAAAAAATTATGAATTATTATATGATATTAAAAAATTTTTTAAAAATAATATAATCGAAAATCAAAAAATGTCTTTTGAACAATTTGATGTATTATTAAATAAAATTGATAATAATTATTATAATTATGTTACATCATATAAATATTTAAATAATATTTTACCTAATGGTGTTTATTATCATTCATTTTGTTTATATCCAGAAGAAAGTCAACCAAGCGGTACTATTAATATGAGAAAAATTAAAAGCAAATTATATCATTTAACTCTAAATAAAAAATTTATTGATGAATATAATGAATTTTTATCAATAATTTATAATAATATAAATATTGATAAAAGTTCTTTTGCGTTAAGATTTATTAGCAAAAGTTATAATATATTTATTGTTGATAAAGGTTATGGTTATTTGATGTTTAACACAAAATAAAAAATTGATATAAATAATTATTATTATTATTATTTATTAAATAATGAATAAAATTATAGTAGAAATAGATTTAGATAATTATCCTCTGTTAAATAAAATAAAACAAGATGAAATTAATAGTACTATATTAAGTTTAATTACAATAGGATATAATATTCATTTTCCATCAATAGAAACAATTAAATATAAAAGTGAATTAAATGATATTATTAAATATTTAGATTCAATTAGATGTGAAATCAAAGATAATAATATAAATTATAAAATTGAATCTTTAGAATTATCATTAAATAAATTAATTGGTTTATCATCTAATTCCTATAAAAAAGGTAATATTGGAGAAAATATTCTAGAAGATATATTTAATAAAAAATATTTAGATATTATTTATGAAAAAAAAAATAATATACCTCATTCTGGTGACGCATGGATAACTTTGCCTGATAATAAATTAATAATGTTAGAAAGTAAAAATTATTTAACTACTGTTAATAAAGATGAAATAAATAAATTAGAATATGATATGACTTTTAATAATATAAAATGGGGTATATTAATAAGTTATAATTCAAATATTCAAGGTATGAAAGATTTTGATTATCATACTTTTACACATAATAAAGAATTATATTCAATTATTATGATATCTAATTTTATGAATGATATTTATAAATTAGATTTAGCTTTGCAAGTTATTAAAAAATTAATGCCTATTTTAGATAAAACTAATAATTTTCCATGGTTAATTAATAATATTAATGATAATTTGATAGAATTAAATAATATTATTAATAAAAATTATTTATTAAGAGATAATTATTATATTATGGAAAAAGATATCCAAAAATCTTTAACTAATTATTATTCAATTTTGAGAGATTATCAATATGATCTTCAACATCAAATTAATAAAATTACTAATCAAATACAATCTACAATTGATTCAAGTTTAAATATAGATTTTAATAATAATTATCAATTGATTTTAAATAATTATAAAGATCATAAATTAATACAAATTATTGAAAGATTATTCGATGTTTTTAAAAAAAAAATTTATAATATTGAAATGAAAGATGAAATAAATATTATTAATAATAATATTATAATAATTAAAATAAAAATACAATTAAAAAAAATTATTGTAAATATAATTGATAATGAAATGACTATTACATTTACTAATAGCAAAGATAAACAAAATAAAACTAACATTGAATATATTGAAAAAAATATTTAGTTAGTAAGTAATTTTGCACATTCTATATAAAATATTTTAGAATATGTATTAGTATATTTTATTTTATGTAAAAATGTCTTAAATTTAGATGATTTATATAATTTATAAATAGATATTAATAATAATATTATAGTAAATATCCATATTATTTTATTATAACTATATTGAGATATATTATATACAGGACTAACTAATTTATATGTAAATGTTTTATCATATTTTACTCCTCTTAAATGTGTTTCTACTATTGTTAAAAAACATACATCTGAATTAAATATCCAATGAAATATTAATCCAATACATAAAACTATATGTAAAATTATTAATAATGGAATATCTAAAAATGGAATAATAATTATAAATAATATTAATAATATATGTAATATATATATAACATTTGCTAAAAATATATTCATTTATATATATTAATATTTTTATTTTATAAAAATAAAATATTAATATATACTAGTAATTTATTAAATATTAATTTTATTTTTAATATTTATATATTTATTTTTATATTTTATATATTTTTTTTTATCATTATCTAAATCAGGAAAATCTTCATATAAATTAGCTGGTTTGTGAAATAACAATGCACAAAACATAACTTGAGATAACATTTTATTATATTCAGATTTGTCTGTATTTATAATTATATTTACCATTTTACAAATTTTTTTATTAATATTTTCTAAAATATTTTTATCAAAAATATCTTTATAATCTAATATTTTTTTTATTTCAGTTAAATTAAAATTATAATTTTTTATTTTAGAATAATTTTTTTCAGCTGGATTATCTTTTATCCCTCCAAATTGATTTATATATTTTTGAATATTTTCGGGTAAAAAATTAGTGATCAGTTTAGGTAACATTATTCTAATATAATCTTTATTTAATTTTAGACTTTCAGGTCGAGAAAAGTATACAAAACTGTTATAAATGATAAATGAAAAGCAAAGCTTTTCATTTATTAATATTGTAAATCAAAGATTTACAATATTAACTTAGAGAAATATTTTTATTATTAAT